>ENA-OROD01000331-OROD01000331.1-human-gut-metagenome-genome-assembly--contig:-NODE-331-length-46779-cov-4.352560_pt1 | contig 46779 bp, 32 predicted proteins | sample MGYA00242123_ERZ509038 | MGnify/ENA primary metagenome ERZ509038 (study PRJEB26280, sample SAMEA2338719) | human gut metagenome | biome: human gut; feature: human-associated habitat; material: faeces... | reverse complement strand
AGCGACCATAGCTTTGGCACGGCGAGCAGCCTCGACTTTACCTTGAGGCAACAAAGCCAGCTGGCTAACCTTAGCGGATACGAATAACATAGCGGAACCATTCTTACAAGCGGCAGCACAAGCGCCACAACCGATACAAGCGGCAGCGTCCATGGCTAAGTCTGCGTCCTTCTTTGGGATAGGTATCGCATTAGCGTCGGGTACACCACCTGTGTTGACAGATGTGAAACCACCCGCTTGGATGATTTTGTCGTAAGCGTAGCGGTCTACCATCAAGTCGCGGATAACAGGGAAACCTGCGGAACGCCACGGTTCGATCGTGATCGTCTCTCCATCGTGGAAACGACGCATATATAACTGGCAAGTCGTAGCTCCAGTTGCCGGTCCGTGCGGGTGTCCGTTTACATACAATGAACACATGCCACAGATACCCTCGCGGCAGTCGTGATCGAATACGATCGGTTCCTTACCCTCGTTGACCAACTGCTCGTTCAAGATATCCAACATTTCCAAGAAAGAGACACTCTGATTGATCTTCTCAATTTTGTATGTCTCGAACTGTCCTTTCTCCTTCGGACCTCTCTGACGCCAAACCTTAAGTGTTACACTTATATCTTTATCCATGATTCTAATTTTTTCTGAGATTGATGATTATTACTTCTTGTAGTTACGTGTTTGAGGAACAACGAACTCATAGTTCAAATCCTCTTTCAACATGACAGGATCTTTGTCCTCGCCTTGGTACTCCCAGCAAGATACGTACATGAACTTATCGTCATGACGCAAGGCCTCACCTTCTTCTGTCTGGTGCTCCGTACGGAAGTGACCACCACAAGACTCAGCGCGGTCCAAAGCATCGTGTGCCATCAATGTACCGATCTCGATAAAGTCGGCTACACGTAATGCTTTCTCTAACTCGGTATTCAAGTTGTCTGCGTTGCCTGGGATGAATACGTTGCTCCAGAACTCTTTCTTCAAGTCTTTCAGCATCTGGATAGCTTCTTGCAAACCTTTTGCGTCGCGTGCCATACCGATATGTTCCCACATGATATGACCTAGTTTGCGGTGGATAGTGTCTACGGTTTCTTTACCCTTGACGTTCATCAATTTTTGGATACGATCCTTGATGGCCTTTTCTGCCTCGACGAACTCCGGCAGATCCGTGCTGAAGCGAGGAACTTGGATTTGGTCGGACAAATAGTTCTGGATCGTGTATGGTAATACGAAATAACCATCGGCCAATCCCTGCATCAAAGCGGAAGCACCTAAACGGTTCGCTCCGTGATCGGAGAAGTTTGCCTCACCGATAGCGAACAGACCCGGAATGGAGGTCATCAACTCATAGTCAACCCACAATCCACCCATTGAGTAGTGCAATGCCGGGTAGATCATCATCGGAGTCTCGTATGGATTATCGTTCGTGATCTCTTCGTACATATCGAACAAGTTACCGTATTTCTGCTTAACGACCTCTTTACCCAAGCGATTGATCGCGTCGGAGAAATCCAAGAATACGGCCAAGCCCGTGCTGTTCACGCCGAAACCTGCGTCGCAACGCTCTTTAGCGGCACGAGAAGCCACGTCGCGAGGAACCAAGTTTCCGAATGCCGGATAACGACGCTCCAAATAATAATCACGGTCTGCCTCGGGAATATCTTTACCTTTCTTCGTTCCGGCCTGTAGAGCTTTAGCGTCTTCCAGTTTCTTCGGAACCCAGATACGGCCGTCGTTACGCAAGGATTCGGACATCAAAGTCAATTTAGATTGGAAGTCACCTTTCACCGGTACGCAAGTCGGGTGGATCTGAACCATACAAGGATTAGCGAAGTAAGCGCCTTTCTTGTAGCATTGCCATGCGGCGGAACCGTTAGATGCCATAGCGTTGGTTGACAAGAAGAACGTATTAACGTAACCACCCGTAGCTACAACTACAGCGTGAGCGGCGTAACGCTCGATCTTACCTGTAATCAAGTTGCGGGCGATGATACCACGAGCACGACCGTCTACCTTAACTACATCCAACATCTCATGACGAGTGTACATCTTAACCTTACCCAAACCGATCTGACGGCTCAACGCTGAATAAGCGCCTAACAAAAGCTGCTGACCCGTCTGGCCACGGGCGTAGAACGTACGCGATACCTGAGCGCCACCGAATGAACGGTTATCCAACAAACCACCATATTCGCGAGCGAAAGGAACGCCTTGAGCCACGCACTGGTCGATGATTGAGTTAGAAACCTCAGCCAAACGATAAACGTTAGCCTCACGAGCACGGTAGTCACCACCTTTGATCGTATCGTAGAACAAACGGTAAACAGAGTCACCGTCGTTCTGGTAATTCTTGGCTGCATTGATACCTCCTTGTGCAGCGATGGAGTGTGCGCGGCGCGGAGAATCCTGAATACAGAAATTAAATACTTTGAATCCCATCTCGCCGAGAGAAGCTGCGGCAGAGGCACCGGCCAGACCGGTACCGACCACGATGATGTCCAAACGCCGCTTATTGGCCGGATTCACCAATTTCTGATGTGCCTTATAATTGGTCCATTTCTCAGCTACCGGTCCTTCCGGAATCTTGGAATCGATTATCTTTGTCATAGTTCGTTTCAATTTAATGATTCATTAATTAATATTAGTAGCACACGCTTCCGCTGCAACCGCCGCAGAAAGAGAAATACAATGCCACTACCAAGAACATCAGGATGACGATAGTGGTGTAGATGTTGCCGATGCACTTCCAACGGTCGAACCACACCTTACCGTTCCAACCCAATGTCTGGATGGCACTCCAGAAACCGTGCGTCAAATGGAACCACAGGGCAGCCAGCCAGATGATGTACAATACGGTATAAACCGGGTTGCTGAACGTAGCTACGATATAACCGTAACCATCCGTTGCGTGCAGGCCGCCCATGTAGGGATCGCCCATCAACTCGGCAAACATCATGTTATACCAGAAATTGTACAGGTGCAGAACCATGCCCAATACAACGATGATGCCCAGCACCAACATGTTCTGTGAAGCCCACTCCACCTTGTCAGGCTTACTCGTCACGTCGTAACGGTTGTTACCGCGCGCCTTACGGTTTTGCATCGTCAACCAGAAAGCATAGATGATGTGAATAACCACCAAAGCTGCCAATGCCAGAGTTGCCGCTACCGCATACCAGTTGGAGCCCAGAAATTCACAAATCATGTTATAGCCTTCTGCCGAGAACAGAGCCACAACGTTCATCGACGCATGGAACGTCAAGAACAGGACAAGCGCGATACCGGTAACCGACATCACCACTTTCCTACCAATAGATGAATCACATAACCACATAAATGATTGAATTTAAAATATTTAATAAATAATATAAAGGAATTCCTACATCTTCATCCTCCTGATAAGGTTCTGCAAAATTACTCTAAATCCTGAATAACACAAAGAAATAGCCGAATTATATTCCTAAAAATCACTACTTTTGTAACCGTAAAAACAAGTTAAAAATGAAGTTCGACTACGATGTGATAGTGATAGGCGGCGGCCATGCAGGCTGCGAAGCGGCAGCAGCCTCTGCCAACATGGGAGCGCAAACCTGCCTTGTCACCATGGACATGAACAAGATTGGACAAATGAGTTGCAATCCGGCCGTGGGGGGCATTGCCAAAGGACAAATCGTCCGGGAAATAGACGCTTTGGGCGGCTACATGGGTATCGTGACCGACCGCACCGCCATACAATTCCGTATGCTCAACCGTTCGAAAGGCCCGGCTATGTGGAGCCCCCGCGCCCAATGCGACCGTGGAAAATTCATCTGGGCATGGCGGGAAATCCTGGAAAATACACCCAATTTGCATATCTGGCAAGACCAAGTGAAGGAACTCCTCGTAGAGCATGGAGAAGTGGCTGGCGTGAAGACATATTTCGACGTGGTGATCCGGGCACGCTGCGTCATCCTGACGGCCGGCACGTTCCTGAACGGCCTGATGCACATCGGACACACGCAGTTGCCCGGAGGCCGTGTGGCCGAACCGGCATCATATCATTTGCCCGAATCCATCGCCCGCCACGGCATAAACTACGGACGAATGAAAACCGGGACACCGGTACGCATCGACGGAAGAAGCGTACATTTCGAGGAAATGGAAATACAGGAGGGAGAACATGACTACCATAAATTCTCATTCATGGGGCGCGACCGGCAACTGAAACAACTTCCGTGCTGGACCTGTTTTACCAATCCGGAAGTTCATGAAGTATTGAAAAGCGGTTTGCCGGATTCTCCCCTTTACAACGGACAAATCCAAAGCATAGGGCCGCGCTACTGCCCGAGCATCGAGACCAAACTGGTCACCTTTCCAGAACGCGGCCAACATCAGCTTTTCTTGGAGCCGGAGGGCGAAAGCACGCAAGAATATTATTTAAACGGCTTTTCATCGAGCCTGCCGCTCCACATCCAAATCGAAGCCTTGAAAAAAATCCCGGCTTTCCGCGATCTGGCCATATACCGGCCGGGCTATGCCATAGAATACGATTACTTCGACCCCACCCAACTGTATCACACGTTGGAATCGAAAATATTGCCGGGCTTATTCATGGCCGGACAAGTCAACGGAACCACAGGTTACGAAGAAGCAGGCGGACAAGGCATCGTAGCCGGAATCAATGCTGCCTTGAAATGTTCCGGAGGCGAACCGTTCGTCATGCACCGCGACGAATCCTATATCGGCGTACTCATCGACGATTTAGTCACTAAAGGAGTGGACGAACCTTATCGCATGTTCACGTCGCGGGCAGAATATCGTATCTTGCTTCGTCAGGATGATGCAGACGCACGCCTCACGGAACGTTCTTATCAAATAGGATTGGCTACACGCGAACGCTATGACCATTGGCTTTCCAAAAAGGAAGCTGTCGAGCATATCGTAAGTTTCTGCAAAGAATTCTCGTTGAAACCAGCCCTGATCAATCCCGGATTGGAAGCTTTAGGCACGACACCGCTCAAATACGGATGCAAACTTTTCGAATTAATCAACCGTCCGCAAATCACGATAAAAAACATTGCCGAACATATCACACCATTAAAGGCTCTGCTCGACACATTGACCGACCGACGGGATGAAATCATCGAAGCAGCCGAAGTATTGATAAAGTATCACGGGTATATTGCCCGCGAAAGAATCATCGCCGACAAGATGCAGCGCTTGGAAAGTATCAAGATAAAAGGCCGCTTCGATTACAAAAACATGAACTCCCTGTCGACCGAAGCCCGTCAGAAGTTAGAGAAAATCAACCCGGAAACATTGGCACAGGCCGGACGCATCCCGGGTGTCTCTCCCAGCGACATCAACGTGCTGCTCGTGCTTCTGGGACGGTAGCCGGAAGCTCTACGTTTCACGTGAAACAAAACTTAAATTACCAACAGATAAAATACTGGTTATGAACAATCCAACATTACTGAAGAATCTGCGAAACATTCCGGACTTCCCTATACCCGGAGTTCAGTTCAAGGACGTAACGACACTCTTCAAAAACGCGAAGTGCATGAAGATTATGCTAAACGAATTGTATGAAATCTATAAGGACAAAGGCATCACAAAGGTGGTCGGCATAGAGTCGCGCGGTTTCGTCCTCGGTGCTGCCCTTGCCGTGAAACTGGGTGCCGGTTTCGTTATGTGCCGGAAACCCGGAAAACTTCCGGCCGAGACCTTACAGGAAAGTTATATGAAAGAATACGGTAAGGATACGATAGAAATACATAAAGATGCCATTGACGAAAAAGACGTGGTCCTCATTCATGACGACCTGCTTGCCACAGGCGGTTCCATGAAAGCGGCCTACAACTTGGTGAAGAAGTTTAATCCGGCACACGTCTACATCAATTTCATTATCGAACTGACGGGCGAAGGATTGAACGGACGCGAGGTTTTCGACGAAGGCATTGAAATCAGCACACTCTTACGTGTCTAAAAATAGCTTTTTTAACGGGGACATGCAGCACGCTGTATTGTCCCCTTTTCATATCCAATTCCAAACGCCATGACGACCGAAGAAAAAGAGAAGCTGGACGCTTATTTGAAAGGCATCGTCCTGAACCTGCCGGACAGTCCGGGATGCTACCAATATTTGAACGACGAGGGGGAAATCATCTATGTGGGTAAGGCCAAAAACCTGAAACGGCGCGTCTATTCCTATTTCAGCAAAGACCACCAAAGCCGGAAAACAGCCATGCTAGTCAGTAAAATCAGGGATATCAAGTATATTGTGGTAAACAGCGAAGAAGACGCGCTTTTATTGGAAAACAACCTTATCAAACGCTATAAACCGCATTACAACGTGTTGCTGAAGGACGACAAAACCTATCCGTCCATTTGTGTGACCAACGAATACTTTCCCCGCATTTTCAAAACACGGCACATCGTACGCAACGGTTCCGTGTACTTCGGTCCTTACAGCCATATTCCCACGCTGAATGCCTTACTCGAGCTCATCAAGAACCTCTATCCGTTGCGTACGTGCCACCTCGCGCTCACACCCGAAAACATCCGTAGCGGAAAGTTCAACGTCTGTTTGGAATACCACATCAAGAACTGCAAAGGCCCCTGCATCGGAGCGCAAAGCCGCGAAGAATACCTCCAATCCATCCAAGAAGCCAAGGAAATCCTGAAAGGAAACACAGCCGAAATCAGCCGGAACATGCTCGCCGAAATGCAAGCGTTGGCGGCGGAAATGCGTTTCGAAGAGGCACAAGCCATCAAAAGGAAGTACGACCTTTTGGAAAGCTACCGGAGCAAGAGCGAAGTGGTGAGCAACGTACTTCACAACATCGACGTTTTCTCCATTGAGGACGATGGAAACGCGGCTTACATCAACTACTTGCACGTGACGAACGGGAGTATCAACCAAGCCTTCACCTTTGAATATAAAAAACGGATGAACGAGTCTCCCGAAGAACTGTTGACGCTGGGCATCGCTGAAATGCGGGAACGCTACAAGAGCCGTTCCAAGGAAATCATCACCCCCTTTCCCATCGACGTGGAAATGGAAGGTGTCACCTTCACCGTCCCGCAAAGGGGAGACAAGAAGAAACTGCTGGAACTCTCTATCCTCAACGTAAAACAATACAAACTGGACCGGCTCAAACAGGCCGAGAAACTCAATCCGGAACAGAAAAGCGTACGGCTGATGAAAGAAATACAGCAAGCCATGCACCTTGAAAAACTCCCCATGCGCATCGAATGTTTCGACAATTCAAACATATCGGGGACGGATGCCGTGGCGGCCTGCGTAGTCTTCAAAAAGTGCAAACCCAGCAAACAGGACTACCGCAAATACAACATCAAAACCGTGGTCGGACCGGACGATTACGCCTCAATGAAAGAGGTGGTGCGCCGCCGGTATTCACGCGCCGTGGCGGAACAAGGCGAACTGCCCGACCTCATCATCACGGACGGCGGACGGGGACAGATGGAGGTGGTACGCGAAGTGGTAGAAGACGAACTCGGACTGCGCATCCCCATCGCCGGACTGGCTAAAGACGACCGCCATCGCACCAACGAACTGTTGTTCGGCTTCCCGCCGATCGTCATTGGCATGAAGACAGACAGCCCTGTGTTCCGGCTCATGACCCAGATACAGGATGAAGTGCACCGTTTTGCCATCACTTTCCATCGCGACAAACGCAGCAAACACCAGACCGTTTCGGCACTGGACACCATCAAAGGCATCGGCGAGAAAACCAAAACCCAGTTGCTCAAACGGTTTAAAAGCGTGAAACGTATCCGGGAAGCTTCGTTCGACGAACTGGCCGCAGAAATCGGACCGGCCAAAGCGAAAATAATACAAGAAAACCTGCCTGCTGAAGCATGACATGCAGGCTTTTTTCGTATATTTGCAAGAAACCAAACACACGCTAAACACATGAGAACCGTAATACAACGCGTCAGCCATGCGTCGGTAAGCATCGGCTGTCACTGCAAATCGGCCATACAAGGCGGACTTTTGATTTTGCTGGGCATAGAAGAGGCTGACAATGAAGAGGATATAGATTGGTTGTGCCGTAAGATTACAGGACTTCGCATCTTCGACGACGAAAACGGCGTAATGAACCGGAGCATCCTCGAAACCGGAGGTGACATATTGGTTATCAGTCAATTCACCCTGATGGCTTCGTACAAGAAAGGCAACCGTCCCTCGTATATCCGTGCGGCCGGACATACCACAGCCACCCCCCTCTACGAAAGCTTCTGCCGGAAATTGGGCGAAGCGCTCGGCAAACCCGTGCAGACGGGAGAATTCGGAGCGGAAATGAAAGTAGACCTGTTGAACCACGGCCCCGTCACCATCTGCATGGACACTAAAAACAAAGAATAAAAAAGGAAAATATGACTATAGACGAAGCACAGAAACAGGTAGACGAATGGATTAAAACGGTCGGTGTACGTTACTTCAGCGAACTGACCAACATGGCTTGCCTGACCGAAGAAGTGGGCGAACTGGCCCGTGTCATGGCCCGCCGCTACGGCGACCAGTCTTTCAAGGAAGGCGAAAACTGCAACCTGGAAGAAGAGATGGCCGACGTACTCTGGGTACTGATCTGCCTGGCCAACCAGACGGGCGTGAACCTGACGGAGGCACTCCGGAAAAGTATCGAGAAGAAAACCCGAAGAGACAAAGAACGACATATTAACAATCCTAAATTACATTGAATCATGAGCGAGCACACACATCATCACGAGCCTGAAACCAGCAAGTACGAACAGGCATTGAAGAAGTACGACCTCAACCTCAGCGACGAGGCCGTGAAAGAAGCCGTGGCGAAAATCATCGCCGAAAAAGTGCCGGAAAACAACACGACGGAAGTCAAAAGATTCCTGATGGGCAGTGTGGAACTGACCTCATTGAGCACCACGGACAGCGAAGAAAGCATCCTCCGTTTCACGGAACGCGTGAACGCATTCGAGGACACCTACCCCGACCTGCCGCACGTGGCCACCATCTGCGTCTATCCCTGCTTCGCACAAATCGTCAGCCAATCGCTCGAAGTGGATGGCGTGGAAGTAGCCTGCGTGTCGGGCAGTTTCCCCTCCTCGCAAGCCCTGATTGAAGTCAAAGTGGCCGAAACAGCCCTGGCTATCAAGGACGGCGCCACGGAGATAGACATCGTCATGTCCGTCGGCAAGTTCCTGAGCGGCGACTACGAGACGCTCTGCGACGAAATCAGCGAACTGAAAGCGGCCTGCGGCGACCATAAAATGAAAGTCATCCTCGAAACGGGCTGCCTGAAGACTGCTGCGAACATCAAGAAAGCCTCCCTGTTGGCCATGTATGCCGGAGCCGACTATATCAAAACGTCCACCGGGAAACTCGAACCGGCCGCTACGCCGGAAGCCGCCTATGTCATGTGCCAAGCCATCAAGGAATACTATGACGAAACGGGCATACAGATAGGTTTTAAGCCCGCAGGAGGCATGCATACGGTACATGACGCCCTTGTGTACTACACCATCGTCAAAGAGGTCTTAGGCGAAAAATGGCTTACCAACCAGTGGTTGCGTCTTGGCACAAGCCGGTTGGCCAACCTGCTGCTGAGCGAAGTGACGGGAGAAGAGGTGAAATTCTTCTAATCCTCCCCTCCTGACTGTTTGACAAAACGACAAACACGCCTCCACGAGAACGGCGTATTTGCATGCCGGTGAAGTACACGTCGGTTCTACGCGATTCTCGCGCGTCGTGAAAATGACATTCTGACATCCATGCGGATGGTTTGCTGACACCAGAAAGGCAGCATAACGCTACTGTCCGTATGAAAACCAATGCCTGCCACGGAAAAGCCGGAAACGGTGACAAATGTGGCAGGTATTTTTGTATGCCTTTTCGTCCCAAATAGAAGAAAAATCTTTCATATCCGGAGTCTTCATCCCCCACTCCATCCCGTTCTCACGCCCATTTTCGGAGATTCCCGTCCCAATCTGCTGAGAAACATTTTCCGCTTTCAGCCAAACGATTTTTCGTTCGGCTGAAAGAAATCCGGATTTTGACAGGGAAATGCGCGATAAGAGCAATAATCTTATCTTAAATATTAAAACAAGAACATCTTTTTCCTCTATTTTATCTATCCTCTACCATAGCCCAACATGGAAAAAATAGCAAAATGTCATACGTAGCCCCCATTCATATCCAAAATATCCGCCTTACCTGTCAAATACACCTCAACAAACGTCGTACCTTTTCATATACCATTCTCACCCACAGGCCGTTCTCACCGGTTTACATCCTGTCAAGCCATAAAAATCATTTAATCCGTAGCCTTAGCCAGCCAAAATACTTATATTTGTATCCACATAAAACAAAGAATCATGCACAAACCTTTGCTCATACAATATTTTCTCCACATTTTGTTGGCATGTTCCCTTCAAATCCATTTTCCTTTGCTTCATGCCCAAGAAATATCCGTACGCCCCATTCCTATGTTGGACAAACTGCCGGTAAAAGCCATACATAGAATCTTTCAAGACAGTGAAGGATATATCTGGTACGGCACATTCGACGGTTTATGTCGGTATGACGGATATGACATCAAAGTCTACCGTTCCGATTTATCCAATCCCAACTTGTTAGCCAGCAACTATATTACTTACATTGCAGAAGACCACGAAAAGAAAATATGGTTCGGGACCACAAACGGGTTATACACCTTAGACAAATCCACCCAGCAAATCAAGACCATTCCCTTGGAAGGCAGCCAAGACCCAAACGTCTTTTCCATCAATGTGACCCGCGACGGAACAATATGGGCCAGCGTACCGGGAATTTTATTCCGTTTCCGCACCGACGGCTCGTTGGTCGGAAAATACAAAACAGAATATAACCAAGCCCCACAATGCGCATATATCGTTTACGAGACCCCAAACGGAGACCTATTGATATCATTGACCTACAGCGGAATGTTCAAATTCGACCAACAGGGGCATACCCTGACACCATATTTCCCCGACCCAGACTATCGCTGCATCGAACGAATCATTTGGGATGAAACACACCAATGCTATTGGCTCGGGACTTGGGAAAGAGGAATCGTACGTTTCGACCCGAAAAGCAAAGACCCGGAAAAACGCTATGTCCCTCAACCTATGCCCTCGGCTGTAGGCGGACAAACCACAGGCAATGTGTTTCATATGGTACAAGACGATGTGTTCCATTATCTTTGGGTCACGACAGACAAAGATTTGTTTGTCTTCCAAATCACCGAAAATGGAGATTTAAAACAAATAGACACTTCGTCTTTCCTTCCTTCCACTAACAAAATGCTTTATGAAATTTATAAAGACAAGGACGGAAATCTATGGGTATCGGCTTTCGATATGGAAAGTTTCATCATAGACATACGCCGACACACCGTCAGAAAATATCCTTTAAAAGCCTTACAGGAACAAATCAAAGCCCAACCGGTCATTAACACCTTATGTGTGGATGACAAAGGAGGGTTTTGGTTCTCTCAAGAGCGATACGGACTCTGTTTTTACGACCCGATTACGGAACGCCTCACCCACTATTCTACATGGACAACAGGAAAAAGACACCTTATTGCCTACCCCTATAAACTGATTCCGTCCCAAACACCGGGAAAAATATGGAGTATCGGCAGTAAAAACCATATCTTCGCTTTCAAACGTCAAGACATGGACATCCAAATCGACGAGACCATCCAAATACCGCAAACCCAAGTCAATACAATTCTCGAAGAAGACGACAAGCGATTATGGATCGGGACATCGGATGGGCTTTGGGTCTATGACCGGTTGAAAAAGCAGCCGAAAAACATCTCCGGAAATAGAGGAAACGTCACCGGAATCACGCAAACAAACGACGGAAAAATATGGTTTTCCACCACGGACAAAGGCATAGGCTGCCTTGCCCGAAACAAGATCTATTTTTACACCTTGCACAAAAACATCAATCATATCGATGCCACAACTTACGGAGAACTTTGGTTAGGTACAACAACAGGGGAGATACTCTCATTCGATACACAAACTAAAAAAATAACAAACCACAGTGCCACATGCAACATGAGCGGCGACATCATAAACGGACTGGTAGTGGATTCATACAACCACGTGTGGATCGTATCCAACCAATCCCTCAAAGAATATAATCCACGCAATGGAGCTTACCGAAATTATAAAACCGACAATCCCAACCTTATGCTCAACCGTTTCCTCTCGGTCTGTAGGCACAAAAACGACCCTAAAGAAATTTTCCTTGGCGGTGTGTCGGGCATTATCGCCATTCCATCTTCCCAAAAAATAGAAAGTATTCCCATACAGACCTCCGCACACATCACCGAAATTCGAGTGAATGCCCAAGGTCAATGGAAAAATATCCCGGCCGGAAGTTTCCCCCATTATACCCTTCAACTCTCACCGGAAGAACAAGATGTAGAAATCCACTTTTCCACACTCGACTTTCACCATTTAGAACAAATCCGCTATGCCTATCGTATGAAAGGTGAAGACAGAGATTGGATTTATCTGGATAACGGCAAGAATTCCGCATATTACAACAATATGGAAAAAGGTACACATACATTTCAAGTCAAAGCCACCGACGAAAACGGGCAGTGGAGCAACCACATCACCGAACTGACCATCCGGAAAGCACCGGCCTTCTATGAAACGTGGTGGGCTTATACGCTCTATGCGCTCGCTATTGGCGGTATCTTACTGCCCATCGTTATCTTGCTCACTGCAAGAACCCATCCCGGATACAAACTCAAATCTTACCAGACAGGAGCTGACGGCTACTTATCCAAACCATTCGCTCCCTGCCTGTTGAAGGTCAGATTACAAAATCTGTTCAACCGACGGAAAGCAATACAAAACGAATTTAAAAAAAATACTCCGGTGGCTTTAATCTCACCTATGGAATTCACTTCGGCAGATGAGCAGCTTGTCAGAAAAGCCGTTAAAATTACAGAGAGCCATCTGTCTGATCCGGACTTCGACGTATTGGCATTGGCATCGGAACTGGGCATGTCGCGTTCCACATTATCCCGGAAAATGAAAGCCTTACTCGGACAGACTCCTTTGGAGTTCATTAAAGACATCAAAATGCAACATGCCTGCAACATGCTGAAAAACGCCACAATGACTATCGCGGAAGTGGTAGAAGCTTTAGGTTACAATGACCATAAGCATTTCACAAGCTTATTCAAAGACACTTTCGGCATGACTCCGAGCGAATTTCAAAAGAAAGAATGTGCCCCGTCACAAAAACAAAACTGAAAAAGCCATCATCCGGCTTTACAGGTAAAAGCCGGATGATGGGTCATAAAAATAAGTTGTAAAAACTACAAATCCTCAATAATAGCACATCCCCATGGAGATATTTCCAAAAAATCCCGTTTCCTAACTATTTTACCTGATAATAATTCTTTCCCATCATCAAACATATAATTTATTCCCCGCCCAATACCACTATAATTGAAAATATAATGCACCAAACGTCCCATGTCATTCACACCTGAACGTATAATTAAAGGAAAACGATATTCGTTCGCCTCTGATAAAATTCCAGCATTTCCAGCAGCCATCCGAACAATTTTCTCCAATAATTCATCAGAAGGCACTGCTCCTATATAAAACAAATGCCCCCGACCGAAAGAATTCTTCGTAACAACCGGCCAACGCCCAAAAAATGGATGGTCTGCACAAGCCAAGGGTTCCGCTGTCTCTGGAACAAGAAATTCATACCATTCATCTACTGCAACCGGATTATTAAGGCTAAAAGCTTCACTTTTTAAAGCCATTCCACGTATCGAAGAAAACTCCTGATAATAAAAGCCACAAGCCTTACGCAACGGTCCGGGAGCTTTTTGTGGACGAACCGCAGAGTATTCATTGCAAAAGCCACTTTTATACAACATGACGACTTCTCCACCTTTATATACAAAATTACTTATTTTATCCAACAAAGAATCCGTAGCAACATATAAAGGCGGTATTACCAGAAATTGATAGTCATCAAAATCTTGTATCTGATCACAAGGGATGATATCTGTTTCGATATTCTGGCGATAAAGGGCACCATATACTTTATGAATAGGATAATTATCTTTCCATGAATATGGCATAAACTGCAAAGCATGATAAGAATCATGGCTAAACAGAATGGCGGCCTTATTCCTTTTTTTCAAATTAACCAAATGCGTCCCTATTCGCCTGAGTTCGCCTGCAACTTTTTTAAATTCTTCCGAAATGCGGTTACCCTCCAAATCATGCCCCAAAATACCTTTCCAATATGTTTCTTGTCCATAATGGATGCTTGACCAATGCCAATATTCAACCATATTGGCCCCAGAAGCCAAATGCCCATATACATTTTGACGCAATTGTCCGTCATAAGGTGGATACTGATTACGTGAATCCCATCCTGTCGTCTGTGCATTAGTTTCAGTTATCAAATAGTTTCCTTTCGCAACAGTCCGCATAAAATCCCCCACATAAGCAAGAAGTTGTCCATCTTGCCCATCCTGGACATTATGATATACATTATTTGCCGGATATTCCATTTGCCTGAAACTTTCTACTTGGTCTACATTTTGGAACGCCCCCATGAAACAATGAGTAACAAACTGATTCTTTTGTTTATACTCGTTTACAATATCTACTTGCCAATTAAGGAAATCTGCTATAGCCTTGCGATTCCAGCGTTCCCATTCATTTTTATAAGACGGATTGGTAACTCCGTCCCGTGGATAAAAATCTTCCCATCGGTGTATATTCATCCCCCAATAATTCATTCCCCATTCTTTCGTAAGCTTATTTATATTGCCTTTAAACTTATTTTTTACATAATTTCGGAATCCGACAAAATAATCATGGTTATTAATATTTCTGGCTTCTATTTCATTATCCACTTGATAACCGATAATTGCCGGATGTTTCGCATACCGCTCCATCAGTTTCCTTATTATGCGTTCAGAATAGAAACGATAAGTCGGATTCATGAAATTCATATTTTGCCGGATACCATAATATGCCTGTCCTCCACCAGGATATTGTGCCAAAACTTCAGGATGCCTTTCTGCCATCCAAGCGGGAATAGAATAAGTAGGAGTACCCAAAACAACTTTTATACCGGCTTCATGCATTTTATCCAATATCCTATCCATCCATTCAAACTTGAAAACTCCCTCTTGCGGCTCAAATATCCCCCAAGAAGATTCACCGACCCGAACCACATTTACTCCATATTCCTTCATTAACCGAACATCTTCATCCAAACGCTCTGAAGGCATATACTCATGATAATACGCAGCTCCATATAATATGTTGTCAAAACGATATTGGGCATGCAGCATCGTGACGCCATTCGCCATAAACAACATAAAAAGAAACACCTTTATATTACAATTCATCTTCATCATATCTATATCATTTATACAACCAAATAGCATAAGTAAACGCATCCGCATTCCTATACGGCTTTTCCTCTCCTGGGCGGAACCATTGGCCGATATTGGCAAATGGTGTAAGCAATACGTCCACTTTCCGTCCCATATAAGAGGCTTGCGTCTGATAGACCGGTCCTAACATTTTGGTATCAGGCTTCTGAATCCATTTGGGTTCGCTGTTTGTATCCATACGTATGTCTTTCTCCATATTCACATCATCATTGCAAAGCTGTTTATTCCAAACCATATCCAAACAATATACGAGAGGGCCGCGAATAAAGGCATACGGTATCTTATCCGTAGGTTCTTCCCTGTACATTATTTCCCCACGTGGAAGTGTATAAGTCGTATACTTACTATGATGTTCACGCCTTATCCACTTACCCTCCATAGGAAAAGTGATACCTATTTTATCCCCTTTTTCCCATTTACGAGTGATAGCCAAATACTTGCCAGCTTCTATTCCCGATACTCTTTCACCGTTGACTGAAACTTCCGGTGCCTTACACCAAGAAGGTATGCGCAAGTTCAATATCTTGTTTTTATTCTTGGAAGAAAGTACAGTCAATACCATACTTTCCGATTCGGGATAGTTACCCGATATTTCAAATGCGAAGTCCTTGCCGTCATATCGTGAAGGCAAATACTGGTTGATATAAAAATCTTTTCCATTTTCGGCATAGAAGAAAGTCGGCAGCAAAGAAATGATACGATGTCCGCTGGCTGTACAACAATCCGGACCATGGAAATAATCGTGAGGTTTCGTCCCATTCGGTGCCGTATGATAACGGCAAGTCCCACTCTCACAATCTTGGGCTGCAAATACATGGTTCATCATCAGACGTTCCATCGCATCTGCATATTTTGATTCCCCAGTCAGTTCAAGCAACATTTGTGTCAGTTGCATCCATGACATCGTGGCACAGGTTTCCACCACATTTCCCGAAACGGGTTTCACATAGCCGTGTTCATAATGTTCCGCCACACTGACTCCTCCTGTAATGTACATCTGCCTGTTACAAATATCATCCCATGCGCCTGCCACTTTACGGAACAATGATTTATCACCGGTAATACGATACAAACGCAGGAATCCCATAAAATTCATCTGAAAAGTATGTGAATGCACGTAAGGCTGAAGCTTATCTACTCCCAAAGTTCCGTCTGCTACGGAATCCAAACGTGAAAAGGCATCCCAACCGCTCCATTTGTCTATATTACCAACCACCCAAAGGCTCCAGTCCAAATACTTCTTTTTCCCTGTCACTTCATATAAGCGTGCAATAGGGTCACAAAGCAAAGTACCTTCCCAACTATAGTGTACACCGTGTCCTGCAAATTGAGACAAGGCATCTATCGATTTATGCCTGTTTTCAGGATCCCTCAAGTCCGACGGCCAAAACTCCAACTTTCCCGGACCGAAATACTTCAAATAATAATCAGCCAATTTCTCGGCAGCAGCCAATGACGCTTTATCACCGGTTTCCTCATATACCGTAATGAAGGCATGAAACACAAAATATAATTCATAGGCATCCATACCTCTGACCGGACGTTCGTCCGAACGGTAATCCTTGGAAGTAGCACCTACATATCCACTTTCTTCTTGCGAATCAACAATACGTTTCAACATTGTTCGGGCTTTATCCAATAAAGCCTTGTCATTACGTTGAATCGCAGAAAGATAGGCCGACTCTATCCATTTTCCATGTTGTTCGGCCTTAGTCCAATCCCATGCCGTATGCTGCCGCTGTACGACAAAATCCACATATTTATCAATAGGGAAATCCTTCAAATAATTACGGTTTACTTCCATCCGGTAGCCAAAGAAACCCTTGATATCTTTTATTGAAGAAATAGGTACAGGACGCTCCAACACGTCTACCTTATCATAAGTTTTTGATAAGGTAGGTAATACCGACATCCCCAAAAAGAAACATGTAAAGAAAGTCTTTTTCATTGCCTTAAAAATGAGTTTTAATGAACTAATATTTTAACTACTGCAAAGAAAAAGAATCCCAAGAAGAAAGCACGTGGTGAATCAAACCAGAAACATGGGGATAATCAACCATCTTCATTTTGACGAATAAACCACCCTTATTTGAATCATCCGCCATCCCTTATTTCATATATTTCTCCATTCCAAATAGAAGAATAGCCGTTTATTCTTGAAAACTTCATCTCTCATCCCACCTCGTTTTTATGTTTTTTCCTCTATTTTATCTATCCTCTACCATAGCCCAACATGGAAAAAATAGCAAAATGTCATTGTTATCAATAAATGGATGTATTTCATAATTCTATTTGATATTATGACTACAAACAAACTCAAAAAAGTATAATTAATAAAGAATAAAGAAAAATCCATTTTTTTTATTTTATTTGAACTAAGAAAGTAATTATATTTGCATGTATTTAATCTTAAAACATTATATATATGAAAAAAATTATCATTCCATTATCTCTTATTCTATGTGCTGTGAGTGGAATATGGACCTACTTTTGTAATAGTTGTAGCGTAAGCCTTAATGCCTTAGGAGATGAAGTGGAAGTAGAACATAAATGCCCATCCACTAAATGAAAAGGGTTGCCGTTTTAGGGGGATATTTAGTAGCGTTGCTGATTCTATTTATTAGATGTACCCCGGAAGACAACAAGCCGATAACGTATAACGATGAAGTGTTTACGAGGTGTGACACTACTCCTGCAACGGTATTAGCCAAAGGCTTGCCCATCCATTATCCGGCTTCAATGTTCACCATGGACAGCATCATCGGCATCGTGGATTTCCAAGCGTCGGACTTCTTTATCCATCTCTATAACGAAAAAGGACAAGCTATCGGCAATATGGTCCGGAAAGGCCGTGGTTTCGGAGAAATCACCGACTACAACGATTTTATCGTCAAAAAAGAGGAAGGTCTCGTGTCTTTCTACTCGCCGGGGAAAATCATAGAATATGACGTACTTGCCTATCTTTCGGATTCCACATCCTACATCAAAGAATATCCGCTCCCTTCAGAGGTTTATCAAAAAAGCAGTTTTTACCATAATGCAGTAAGGACAAAATCAGGAAAATACCTTCTCATTGAATCATTCGATGAGAACCGTCTTGTGACTGTGAACGGCAAAACGTACAACGTTTACAAAACATATCCTAACATATCGGGTGAAGGAACAGAAAAGGATGCGGCCATCTTCCGCTATGCCTCCAAGATGGCGATAAAAGGAGACTACAGCCGTATTGCTTTCGGAACTTACATCGGTGGTGTATTGGACATCCTGCAAATAGATGATACGCTCGGCATTTCTCCTGTAAAGACACTCGGTATCTACAAACCGGTATACGCCAAAGTAAAAAACAGTCCGGATGCCATTACGTGGGGGGATGAAACACCTATCGGTTTTGAGGCCATGGATGCCTCGGACCGGTACCTGTATACCCTACTCAACGGAACATTGGGTAAAAACCTGAAAGCCAAAGATGCCATCAATAACCCGCCTTTTACGGAAAAGATATCCATATTCGATTGGAACGGGCATGCTGTCAAACAAACCTACACAGGCAAGAAACTAATGGGCCTGACGAACAAAGGGGACAGTATTTGCTATGCAGTGGCTTATGACGACAACTATTCGCTTCTGAAGATAGAACCGTTCAAATGATTCCGCGCATATCAAGAAGGAGGTTTAAAGCCCCCTTTTTTCTTTTAAAATGATTGCATGGAACCGAAGAAAACACTACCTTTGCTTCATCACCAAACAAGGAAAAACATGGAAAGAGACGAATATACAGACCGCTACGTAAACCCCTATACCGACTTTGGATTCAAAAAGCTTTTCGGCACAGAGATGAACAAGGAGCTGCTCATCAGCTTTATCAACAGTTTGCTGAGCGATAAGGAGCAAATACGCGACCTCACTTACCTCAACACCGAAAACCTCGGCATCAGCGAGGCAGACCGCAAGGCTGTGTTCGACGTCTACTGCGAGACCGACAGCGGGGAAAAGATATTAGTGGAAATGCAGCGCGGACAGCAACTGTTCTTCAAGGAAAGGAGCTTGTACTACGCTTCCTTCCCCATACAGCAGCAGGGAAAGCGCGGCGATTGGAATTACCAACTCAAGGCCGTGTATGTCATCGCCATACAGAATTTCGTGTTCGACCACATCCACGACGGGTACTTCCACCACGAAGTGCAGTTGACCGACAGCAAGACCCGGGAGGTGTTCTACGACAAGCTGACGTTCATCTATCTGGAAATGCCCAAGTTCAACAAGAAAGAAGAAGAGCTTGACAGTATGTTCGACAAATGGCTCTTCGTGCTACGTAACCTCACGCGACTGATGGAAAAGCCCGCTACGCTACAGGAACGCGTCTTTACCCGATTCTTCGAGGCAGCAGAAATCGCGAAGTTCACCGTAGAGGAATACCACCACTACGAAACGAGCCTGAAAGTATACCGCGACTGGAGAAACACCATTGACTTCGCCGTTCAAAAAGCCACAAAGGAAGGAGAACAAAAAGGGATACAAATAGGGATGCAGGAAGGAATACAAAAAGGAATGCAAGAAGGAATAGAAAAGGGTATAGAAAAAGGGAAAGAAGAAGAAAAGCTAAACATAGCCAGACAGATGAAAGCCAATGGCATACCAACCCATACGATAGCAGCCTGTACAGGATTGGATACGGAAGAAATCAATCGTCTATAATCGGATTGGAGGAACAAATCATCCTCCCAACCCTATTAAGACACCCGTTTCAATACGAAATCCAAGTACAAACGTAAGGCTTCACCTACGGCTTCGTTTCCATCAGAACCTATCAAACCGACTGCTTGTCCACGAAATTCATCCATTTTACGACGGGCATACTCTATACCGCCCGACTGTTTGGTAAAGTTCACTAAAGCCGAGATTTCTTCTTCTGTGGCCCTACCCGCACGTACTTTCAACGCCGTCTCATGCCACGTCTCTGCGCCGGGCTGAAGTACGGCATGCACCACCGGAAGAGTAAGCTTACCTTCTTTCATGTCATTTCCCGTAGGTTTACCTACTTCAGCATCATAATAGTCGAATACATCGTCACGAATCTGAAAACAGATACCTACGTAAGTGCCGAACTCACCTAAACGACGGATCTCACCTTCCGACGCCCCTGATAACAAAGCACCGACTTCGGCACATACGGCAAACAAAGAAGCTGTTTTACGCCGAATCACATCAAAATACTGATTTTCGCTGATTTCATCGGACTTCACGTTGGACAACTGCTGCAATTCCCCGTCGGAAAGCGTCTGCCCCAAACGAGCGACCAAATCTACTACCCTCAGGTCACCGGCCATGGCCGCATGCTTCAAAGCCGTAGACAAGAGATAATCGCCCACCAAGACGGCTGCCTTATTATCCAAAAGGGCATTCACAGAGGACTGTCCCCTACGTACGCCACTCTCGTCTACCACATCATCATGCACCAGACTGGCCGTATGCAACATCTCCAAACTCACGGCAGCATGCAACACGGAATCATTGATTTCACCGTACTTTTTTGCAGCCAACAAAGTCAAAATCGGACGCATCAACTTCCCCTTACGGCTCAACACATGCCGCAAGGCTATCATGAGAAGAGGATTCTGGTGCTGCAGAGTAATACCGAAAAGCGACTCGAAATCTTTCATTTCACGCTCCACCGGTTTCCGGATTTGAGTTAATACGTCCATATAATCAGATGATTTCGGAGTACAAAATTACATAAAAATCAAAAGCCACTCATATTTTTTACGTAAATTTACGGAGAAAATCATCATAACGTATGGACAGACTTTTTTTACTCGATGCCTACGCGCTCATTTACAGAGCTTACTACGCATTCATCAAAAGCCCCCGCATCAATTCGAAAGGGCTTAATACATCAGCCATCTTGGGCTTTGTCAACACATTGGAGGAGGTGCTCAACAAAGAGCATCCTTCGCATATCGGCGTGGCTTTTGACCCTGCAGGTCCCACTTTCCGCCACGAAGCCTATCCCGAATACAAAGCACAACGGGAAGAAACACCGGAAGCCATCCGCACCGCCGTACCTATTATAAAAGATATTATACGGGCTTACCGTATCCCCATCCTCGAAGTCACCGGATTTGAAGCTGACGACGTAATCGGCACTTTGGTCACACAGGCTGCCGCACACGATAACTTGGAAACTTACATGATGACACCCGACAAAGACTACGGCCAATTAGTCAACGAGAGGGTCAAGATGTACCGTCCGAAATTCGGAGACAAGGATTTTGAAATCATGGGGGTAAAAGAGGTCACCGAGAAATTCGACATCTCTTCTCCGATGCAGGTCATTGATATTCTCGGACTGATGGGAGACTCGTCCGACAATATTCCGGGTTGTCCCGGTGTGGGCGGAAAAACCGCATCCAAACTCGTCAACCAATTCGGTAGCATCGAAAATCTGTTGGAACATACGGACGAACTGAAAGGCAGTTTAAAAACCAAAGTGGAAACCCACCGCGACACGATTGCTTTTTCTAAGTTCCTGGCCACCATCAAAACGGACGTGCCCATTACGCTTGACCTGGAGGCACTCACCACAAAAGAGCCGGACGCAGAAGCCTTGCAACGTTTATTCGAAGATTTAGAATTCCGGACTTTACTGGAACGAAAGTTTTCCAAAAAGCAACCGACCGCAGAACCGGGCTTTTTCCAAGGCTCTCTCTTTGCAGAATTTGCGGACGAATCTCCGGAAGCAAGCAAATATTCAAATCTCAGCAAGTACAAAAAGGAGGATTTCGACTATCAACTCATTGAAACGAAAGAAGATAGACAGCGAATTATTGACTTATTCGTTACAAAAGATTTTCTCAGTCTAGACACGGAGACCACCGGAACCGACCCCATCAGTGCCAAATTGGTGGGATTGAGCTTTAGTGTCGAGGAAAATCAGGCTTTTTACGTACCGATTCCGCAAGCCCCTGAAGAAGCGCAAAAGATAGTTAATGAATTTAAATCGGTCTACGAAGACGAGCGGATACTCAAAATCGGGCAAAACATCAAATATGATTTGATGGTACTGCAAAACTACGGTATTACATTGAAAGGCGAAATCTTCGACACCATGATTGCCCATTACCTTTTACAACCGGAATTACGTCATGGCATGGACTATCTGGCCGAAGTCTATCTCAACTACCAGACCATCCATATCGAAGAACTTATCGGACCGAAAGGAAAGAACCAGAAGAACATGGCAGACCTTCCTCCGTCGCAAGTATATGAATACGCATGCGAAGATGCCGACATTACCTTGAAACTGAAAAACGTGTTTGAACCGAAGTTAAAGGAGGAAGGGTGTTATGACCTGTTCCGTGAAGTAGAAATGCCGCTCATGCCGGTATTGGCTTGGATGGAACGCAACGGAGTGTGCATCGACACCGAGGCGTTGAAGGAAACTTCTACGCTCTACACCAAAGAAATGAACCGTTTGGAAGAAGAGATACACGCCTTGGCCGGTGAACCGTTCAACATAGCCTCTCCCAAACAAGTAGGCGAAGTCTTGTTTGAAAAACTAAAAATAAGCGAAAAGCCCAAGAAAACCAAAACAGGACAATATGTCACCTCGGAAGAAGTGTTGGAAACATTACGCACGCGCCATCCCATCGTGGAAAAAATCCTGGAACACCGAGGACTGAAAAAACTGTTGGGCACATACATCGATGCCTTGCCCAAGCTTATCAATCCCGAAACCGGACATATCCACACCTCCTTCAATCAAACCATTACCACGACCGGACGACTGAGCAGCAGTAACCCGAACCTGCAAAACATCCCTGTACGCAACGAGGAAGGCAAAGAAATCCGCAAGGCTTTTATCCCGGAACCGGGTTGTGAATTCTTCTCAGCCGACTATTCCCAAATCGAACTGCGTATCATGGCCCATTTGAGCGGCGACCCACACATGATAGAGGCTTTCCGCGAAGGGCACGACATCCATGCCGCTACCGCCGCAAAAATTTACAAAAAGCCATTGGAAAAAGTTACCCGCGAAGAACGAAGCAAGGCCAAAACAGCCAATTTCGGCATCATATACGGTATCACCGTATTCGGATTGGCCGAACGAATGAACGTCAGCCGCGCGGAAGCCAAAGAGTTGATTGACGGCTATTTCACCACGTATCCCAAAGTGAAGGAATACATGCAGAAGAGTATTGAAACAGCGCGTGAAAAGGGATATACCGAAACCATTTACCATCGTAAATGCTATCTGCGCGACATCAACAGCCACAACGCAGTGGTGCGCGGTTATGCCGAACGCAACGCCATCAATGCCCCGATACAGGGCAGTGCGGCGGACATCATCAAAATTGCCATGATAGCCATTTACCACCGCTTCCAAAAAGAGCACATACGTTCTAAAATGATTTTACAAGTACACGACGAATTGAACTTCAGCGTCTATCCGGAAGAAAAAGAACGCGTGCAGCAAATCGTCATCGAAGAAATGGAACGCGCCTACACCATGCAAGTCCCGCTCGAAGCCGATTACGGTTGGGGAAGAAACTGGTTGGAAGCACATTGAGAAACTAGAAAACGTTGTCGGCAAGTTCCAAAACCGTCCGCTGCAAAACGGGAAACCGCCGCACAGAGAACGGAAAATCACTTGCCGCAGAACGGAAAATCGTTCGCCTGAGATTGAAAAATCATTCGGCTGAGATTGAAAAATCGTTTGGCACAGAACGAAAAAGATTTCCCACATAGCGGATTTATTCTTAATTTTGCACCTAATTAAATAAGGTAATTGATAAAAACAAAATAAACTATGGCTTTAAAAGCAGGTATAGTAGGTTTGCCCAACGTGGGCAAGTCTACCCTTTTCAACTGTCTGTCGAGTGCCAAGGCACAGGCTGCAAACTTTCCGTTCTGTACCATCGACGCACAAATGGGACAAATCACCGTGCCGGACGAACGTCTGAACAAACTGGCGGAATTGGTCCACCCCGGGCGCATCGTTCCGGCCACATGCGACATCGTTGACATTGCCGGACTGGTGAAAGGAGCCAGCAAAGGAGAAGGTCTGGGCAACCAATTCCTCGGCAATATACGTGAGACCGACGCCATCATCCACGTATTGCGCTGCTTTGACAACGACAACATCGTGCACGTGGACGGGTCGGTAGACCCCGTGCGCGACAAGGAAATCATCGACACGGAACTACAGCTCAAGGACTTGGAGACTATTGAAAACCGCATCAAACGCGTGGAAAAAGTGGCCAAGGTGGGCGGTGACAAACAAGCCAAACTGGAATACGACGTGTTGTTGCAATACAAAGCGGCTTTGGAACAAGGCAAATCGGCACGCACTGTCACCTTTGAAAGCGAAGACGAACAGCAGGCGGCCAAAAACCTTTTCCTGCTCACGGCCAAACCGGTGCTCTACGTCTGCAATGTGGACGACACCTCTGCCGCCCACGGTAACGCACACGTGGATGCCGTACGCGAAGCCATCAAGGACGAAAATGCCGAACTGCTCATCATCTCCGCCCAGACGGAGGCCGACATTGCCGAACTGGAAAGCTACGAGGAAAAACAGATATTCCTGGAAGACATGGGGTTGAAGGAATCAGGATGCGACCGCCTCATCAAAGCCATCTACCATCTGTTGGACTTGCAGACTTTCATCACGGCCGGAGAGATGGAAGTGAAAGCCTGGACCTTCCGCAAGGGATGGAAAGCTCCGCAGTGTGCCGGTGTCATTCACACGGACTTTGAAAAAGGCTTTATCCGTGCGGAAGTCATCAAATACGATGACTACATCCGTTACGGTTCGGAAGCAGCCGTACGCGAAGCCGGCAAGATGGGAGTGGAAGGAAAAGACTACGTGGTGCAGGACGGCGACATCATGCACTTCCGTTTCAACGTATGACCGCCATGGACAGCCTGTTATTTATCACGTGGAATCCCGACCTGTTCGCTTTCCACCTCGGCGGATTCGGCGTGCGCTGGTATTCGCTATGTTGGTGCTTCGCCCTGTTGGCAGCCTACGTATTGGTGCAACGCCTGTACCGGCAACAGCACATCGCCGACAAATTGTTCGACCCGTTGTTTTTCTATTGTTTCGTGGGTATCCTCGTAGGCGCCCGTCTGGGGCACTGCCTGTTCTACGAACCGGGCTACTTCCTCGCCCACCCCTTGGAAATGATCCTGCCCATGCGACAGACGGCCAACGGTTGGGTGTTCACCGGTTACGCCGGACTGGCCAGCCACGGCGGTACGATAGGCTTGATGCTCGCCCTTTGGCTTTACGTCAGGAAAACGAAACTGAACATCATGCGCGTACTGGATAACATTGCCATCGCCACTCCGGCCAGTGCCATGTTCATCCGTTTGGGCAACCTGATGAACTCGGAAATCATCGGCAAACCGACCGACGTGCCTTGGGCTTTCGTCTTCGAGCGCGTCGACATGCTGCCACGCCATCCCGGCCAGCTTTATGAAGCCATTTGCTATTTCGTATTCCTCATTGCCGGATACGTGCTTTACCATAAATATCCGCAGAAAGTCGGTACGGGCTTCTATTTCGGTTTCTGCCTGACTACCATCTTCACGGCTCGTTTCTTCATCGAATATACCAAAGAGGTGCAAGAAGCATGGGAAGCCGCCATGCCCATCAACATGGGCCAGATACTGAGTATCCCCTTCATTCTGTTGGGAGCCTATTGCATGGCAGGCGGCAAACTCTGCAAGAAACTGGCCGAGAAACGTTAATCCGACAAGACGAATGCCTACCCTTTCCTTAGGAATAAGAATCACGGCATTCTGTATATTATGCAGACTGACGGCTTCATGCGAATAGGAAAACAAGCTATTCGCCTACGAATCCAAGGACGGACAAAAGGGAGTGATACGCATGGAACGCATCCACAACAGCCTGTATGTCCTGCATCACCTAATAGGCGGGATAGAGCAATCCTCATGGGAACTTTCCTATCCCGTTTACCGTTTCGATTGTGGTAACCTGACTGGTGACAGTTGTCCTGAAATAGCCGTAGGTGTCATCAAGACCACGCGTCACGACCCTACTCGGGACAAACGCCTGTTCCTCTTCAAACTCTACCAAGGGCGGCAAGGACTGGCCGACACCTACCAGGCACTCCGCGCATCCGGCATCATCTCCCCTGGGCTACGGGCATTCCACGTAAGAACAGCTCTCCCCTGCCATCATACGAAAAAAGGGTGTCAAAGCGGCTGTCTTCAACGCCGTGCTCTTCCCGCTTGAAAACTGGCAGCATGCGGAAGGCCAGCCGGATGTATGCCGTCCTTCCATCGACCGGCTTGCAGGCCGCATCCGGCAATACAAGGCGGAGCATCCTTCGTCGTTCATCGTCGCCGTCCTGCACTGGGGCACGGAATTCCAGCCCCATCCCCACGTACAGCAACGTTACTACGCCCACAAACTGATGCAAGCCGGGACGGATGCCATCGTCAAGCACCATCCGCACGTCGTGCAACCCTTGGAACACATCGGCACCCACCCCGTATTCTACAGCCTCGGCAATTTCGTGTTCGACCAAAGCCACCCCGACTGCCGGAAAGCCTCGATGGCCCTCCTGCGCTTCAAAGCCTCCGAAGTGCAAGCATAGGTCATTCCTGTAGAAATCCGGTAATGCAGGCCTCATATCATAGAAACTGTTAAGAAGTTCGACGTAAAAGCCAACCCATAACAACATATTTCTTCCGTGAGGCTGTTTTTTTCATCGCAAAGAATAAAATTCAGTCGGAAAACAAACCCTAATTATAAGAAATTCGTATCTTTACCTCCTGAATCATTACCTCATACACCATGAAGAAAATTATCTTTTCACTATTACTTTCCACGGCAACCATTGCCTTTTCCTATGCCCAAGAACAAAATTGGATAGACATAACCGAAGATTATATACAAAATCCAAGATTCGACGGCAACAGCAACACCGGCTGGACCTATACGAGCGATGCTTCGAGCCAACAACTGACATATGAAGCCATGGAGTTCTGGAACGGCACCTTCGACATCCACCAGACCATAACAGTCCCCAACGGTAAATACCTCATCTCCGTACAAGCCTATTTCCGCAACAAAGACAATGATACCGGATACAAAGAGTACAGCAACGGCACGGAAAACATTACCGGCTATTTGTATGCCAACAACGACCGCATACAAATAGCCAGCATATATTCCGAATCCCTGGACAATAACTACGCAAACGGATGCTGGAATCCCGGAAGATGGGGGCAAACACGGTATTATCCGAATAACATGCAAAGCGGAACATACATGTTCGGGCAAGGCATGTATGAGAACGAGTTGGTCACCACCGTGACAGACGGGACATTAAAATTCGGATTGGTCAATGAGGCCTGGGTGGCCAACAACTGGTGCCTGTTCGACAATTTCAAATTAAAATATTGGGGCACGGTGGTCAACATCTCTAAAATCAACCTCTTCACCGAAACATTGCAACTCGTGGCTGGAGAAACACAAGAGTTGTCTTACACACTCGAACCAGAAAATCCCACTTATAAACGTCTTAAATGGACCAGTAGTGACGAAAATGTGGCTACAGTAGACCAACAAGGACTCATTACCGGCGTAAATACCGGTACGGCTGTCATTACGGCACAAGCCACTGATGCAGGCAAGGCGATGGCCACATGTACCGTCACCGTAGAAAAGCGAATGGCCGATGCTTCTTCTCTCATCATTAACGAACTACAACAATCCAACGTAGACATGTTTGTGGATCCGTCATTCAATTACGGCAGTTGGGTAGAACTATATAATCCGACAGACAAAGCTGTCTCCATCATCGGATTCCATGTCAGTGAGGATCCGGCCAACCTTAAAATGTTCCGTCTAACCCCGTCTGTTGGTGTCATACCCGCCAAAGGTTATAAAGTCCTTTGGTTTGACCATAACGAGGCCGACCCCCGTCAAATCGACTTCAAACTGGACTGCGATGGCGGCACTTTCTATATTGCCGATGAGAACGGTAACTTGGTAACCCTGCAAAGCTATCCCGCAGCCATCTCGCGCACATCATACGCCCGCACTACAGACGGCGCAAACAACTGGGGGCTTACCGCGCTACCCACACCTGGAAAAAGCAACGACGGAAGCGTATTTGCCACCGCACGGTTGGATGCCCCAATCATAAACAAGGATTCACAACTGTTCACCAGCTCATTCATCGCACGCGTAACCATACCCGACGGTGCTACCCTTAAATATACCACAGACGGCACAACTCCTTCGGCCACAAACGGGCAAGTAAGTACAACCGGACGCTTCACGGTCAATACCACCACGACCTACCGCTTCCGTTTGTTCCAAGACGGAATGTTGCCCAGCGAAGTCATCACACGCTCCTATATTTATAAGGATAAAGAATTTAAGCTCCCTGTCATTTCTGTAGTCACCGACCCTGTCAACCTCTATGACGACAGTTTGGGAGTCTACGTGAAAGGAGTCAACGGACGACCAGGAAACGGACAATCCACGCCTTGTAACTGGAACATGGAATGGGATCGTCCGGTTAATTTCGAATACATAACCCCGGACGGAAAGATGGCCTTTAACCAAGAAGTGGACTTTGCCATGTGCGGAGGATGGAGCCGTGCATGGCTTCCCCACTCTTTCAAATTGAAAGCTGCCAAAGTTTATGAAGGACGAAACTCGCTGAATTACCAATTTTTTGCAGGCAAGCCTTATCTGAAACATAAAACTCTCCAAATAAGAAACGGAGGTAATGACAACAACTGCCGAATTCAAGACGCCGCACTACAGACCATCATAAGTACATCAGGTATCGACATAGACGGACAATCTTATCTGCCCACTATGCATTTCATCAATGGGGAGTATAAGGGAGTCATCAACATGCGTGAACCCAACAACAAACACTTTGCTTATGCCAACTACGGATTAGATGACGAGCAACTCGACCAGTTTGAAATGAGCCCAGATTCCGGATACTGCCAAAAATGCGGCACGGACGAAAGTTTCCTACGTTGGTATGAACTCTCGAAAAAAGCGAGCGAAGTAATGGCTTATGAAGAAATACGCCAAATGGTAGACATAGACGAATTCATCAACTATATGGCCGCAGAGTTCTATCTCGGTGCCACAGACTGGCCTCAAAATAACGTGAAAGCATTCAAATCGACCGGTAAATTCCGTTTTGTCCTGTTCGATTTGGACGGAACCCTGTCCACCACCGACCCGTTCAACTTGTTTGCCAGTAAACAGAATTATACATTCGATTATTTATACGACAAAAAAACACAAATCACAGAGGAAATCAAACTCGTCACCATATTCCTTAATATGTTGAAAAACGAAAGTTTCCGCAAACGGTTTATCGACACTTATTGCCTGATGGGTGGCAGCGTATTCGAACCGTCACGTTGCATCCACATCATTGATAGCCTCACAACCAATGTAGCCGACATGATGGCCTACGAGGGGCAGTCGCCTTATAGTACAGCCAACCAATTGAAAAACGGCCTTGCCAACCGCCAAGCCACCATGCTCAATGCCTTGAAAAACTATGGCGCATTCGGCCTATCGGGCACAACAGCCGTCCAGGCGCGACTTTCAGCCAATATACCACAAGCCCAATTAGCCGTTAACAGTATCAGTATACCCACCAATCGCTTCAACGGAAGTTTGTTCGGCTCCGCCACCCTAAAGGCACAAGCACCGGCCAACTATAAATTCATCGGTTGGAAGTCGCTTAGCAACGTAAACGGAACCAACATATTCGAAAAAGGAAGCGTTTGGGACTACTACGACCAAGGAAGTCTTGACGGTCAAAATTGGAACCAAAACAATTACGGCACAACGTGGAACAATGGAAAGTCACCGCTGGGATACTACACCAGTGACAACCAAAACCTACGCGGTTACCAGACCTTCCTAGATTACGGTATGGATACACAAAAAAAGCGGCCAACCTATTACTTCCGCAAGAAGTTCACACTTGATGATACACCGGTTACAGAAGACTGTTTCGTTCTGAATTACAGCGCTGACGACGGCTTCATCGTTTATGTCAACGGAAAAGAAGCCGCCCGCTACCTCATGCCGACAGGAAAAGTGGATTACGACACTTACTCCTCCACTTATGCCAACGGCAACCCCGACGAAGGAAGCCTCACACTCGACGCTTCACTCTTCCGCCGAGGAACAAACCTGATAGCCGTAGAAGTACACAACAACAGCAGTAACTCTTCTGACATTTATTGGGACGCGTCACTTATTCTGACCTCTTCAACCAACAATGGACAAATCGTTTGTACAGAAGAAACTTATACTTTGCCTGATAACGGAACGGTAAACCTTGTCGCCTGCTACGAAGCACTCAGCAACGACGAATGTACTGAGGCCGGTATCGTCCCTGTAAGAATCAATGAAATTAGCGCAGACAACAGCATATATATAAATGACTACTTCAAGAAAAACGATTGGATTGAGCTTTACAACACAACAGACGAAGCCATTGACGTAGCCGGTATGTATGTCAGTGACAACCTTCTTGTCCCCGCCAAATACCAAATCAGCCCTGAGGGTACTGATGCCTCAACCATTATCGCTCCACACGGATATATGGTCATTTGGTGCGACAAACTGTCTCCCATCAATCAGCTCCATGCCACGTTCAAACTGGCAAAAGAAGGCGGGGACGTATTACTCACATCTGCCGACCAAAATTGGCATGATAAATTATCTTATCCAGAACACACGGGCGACATGTCCGTAGGCCGATACCCTGATGGCGCAAATCCAGTATACAGTATGTTCAAGACCAGCCTGGGAGCCACCAACATCATGAATAGCTATGCCCAGTTCTTTAATGACGGGACAATTCCCGACAATATCCAAACCACACAGAAATACATTGGAAACTTACAGCTGGCTTACTCGGACAACCGTATCGTTATCACCGCAAATAACACGGAAACGGCCATGCTTACCATAAGCAGCATTGCCGCACAAGTATATATGCAACAGCGTATAGACCTGACAGAGGGACAAGAGTACATAGACATCAATTTGTTGCCACGCGGCATTTACATCGTCAATGTAACAACAGGAAACGAACAAAAACTCACCATGAAAATAGTGAAACGCTAATTTTTCATGAAAACCACACATTCCCGTGAACATTGGACATACAACCGTACGGGAATAAAAAAGAAAAGCCATATCAAACTCCGCGTATGAGTGATATGGCTTTTCACATGATACTTCGGGATACAATCTGCAAAGGCGGACACTTGTCCGCTTTTCACAATCCTAGCCGCCCTTTATTCCGTTCTTATTTGCGTCACAACGGACGAAATTGTAAAGTCCGACACTTTACGACCTTCCGTGCAAACAGAACCTGTATAAAGCCCGAAATAGCCTGTTCCCCCATGCACGTTCTCTCTACTACCCGTCCAAAGGCTATAAATCTCTCCCGTAACCAAAGATCCCCCACACAATAACACGTGCATGGATTTGAAATCGCGCGGAATCTGATACATCAATACATTTTCCCCTCGGACATCTTGTATATATACCACTTGTCCTTCGGATGCCTCTCCAGAATATAAAACACTGTTCTGCAAAGAAGTCTCCAGACTGGGCAAACTTGATTTCCCCCCCACGGCTATCACTGTCCCACCGGTAACAGTGAATCCGTCCAATTCATAATCTATACCTTCCTCCGTTCCCGGTGCACCTATGGCAATGACTTGTCCGCCATGGATTTCCACCGTTCCCTTAGAATCCATTCCGTCGTTATCGGAACTGTAACAATACATCCGTCCACCGTTCACCACAATCTGGTTTGTTGTACTTATGCAATCATCAAAACAATACAAAGCAATCTCTCCCCGTTCGATGATGATGGACGTTTTACTATCCATTCCTTCACTCCCTTCTCCACCAATAGCCTTAACCCACAATGTGTCACAATCTACTTTGATACCCATCTCGGCAGAGATTCCTTTAGGAGAAGATTTTATTCCTCCTTGCACGGCACGAGTACCCTCCGTTATCACTTTGACCACGGAAGTTCCGTTTAAATCCAACCGTCCGTCGCAATTGATACCTTTTCCAGCCGCTCCGATACTGTACACAGCCAAATATCCTCCGCTCATCGTCATGTTTCCTCCGCACTTGATGCCAGCACACGAACTCATGTCAACCAACTCAGGGTCATAGTATGAATCTCCTTCCGTAAGCAGAATAGCTTTCCCCGAAAAAATGGACACGTCCCCGTCACAAGAAATACATTTGGAAGCCGCTCCTGAAACCTTAGCATGCAAAGCCCCTCCATCCATTATTACTCCCGCTACACTTTTCATTCCATGGGACTTCTGTCCGGAGGTGAATATTTGCAAGTATCCGCCATATTGCTTTATCATCCCTTCTTCACTTTGCAAACCGTCACCTTCTGCCATAATCTCCACCTGGCCACCTCCTATGTAAATATCCGCTCCAGCATGAACACCATCCTTTACATGGGACACAGCTTCCACCTTACATCCTCCACGAAAGCTGACAGCACCGTCTGCTGCAACAGCATGCTTATAATTCCCATTTACCGAAAGCCTTCCCGAGCCACAAAAAACAAGATTTCCCTTGGAAAACACGCAAGCCTTACCTTCCTCCTTGGAAGACCCGTATTCCATACCGTCTGTCAAAACATTTTGCGTAGCTTCAGATGCGGCCACGAAAGTACGAACTGGAGTTTGTACGTTTATGACGGCCCCCACAGGATTGACAAGCGACACACCGTCCAAAGTCAATTTAAAATCTGTGGTTCCGGTATATTTGAAAGAACCGATTTCCGTACGCCCTTTCAATATGAATTCTACATCTTCCACCGAAGACAATACCGTCACATTAGCACCCGAAGATACAACAAACACCCCCTGCGGTAACTCACTATAATCAACACCGGAAGCTGAATAAGTAAGCGTCACTTGATGCACGAACTCATGATTCTCTGGAAAATCAGGATTACCAGCTTCCACTTCCTCCACCACATTACCATAATTTTCTCTGTCCGCCCCATCGAAAAAAATGGCAAAATTAAAAAAAGAGGCAGCATCCGAAGAAACCATAGGCGGAACCATCTCTCCTCCATTTTCTCCTTCTACTTCTCCGCCTCCTCCATTGCCAGAAAACACAAAATCCTCTTTCGTGCAACCTATGCACAACAGCCCCCAGCAACACGCACAAACCATAGCATATATCACATCACATTTCATACACTCACTTATTTAAATTTAAACGAATATTTTATTCCCACTACGTGACCGTTGGATTCTTCCTCATCCGCATGACTTTGATACAAATAATAAAAATCCAAACCCTGACGTTTACTTAACTTCCATTCCGTTCCTACAATCCAACGGGTCTTTTCATAATAAAAACCACTATGGAGATAATGAGTCAGTTCACAGGATGCATACGGTGTGAAACTGCATTTAGGGATATCATACTCCACCTGCAAACGAGAACGCAAGTTGTTTTTCCCCTTACCCTTAACTATTTCATCATCCATCCTTTCGCCCGTCGTACCCTTATACTTCTCTACTGACCGTTCCGGACGATAAGTATACTGCCAGCGTTCACGTAAAGAAAAAGTAAGTCTCTTCACAACCTCATATTTACCCGTCAATGAAAAATTCACACGATGGCGAGGCTGCCAAAACTCAGGCACATAGTTCCCTTTTCTCGTCACCTCCATAGGATGATAATAATGTATGAATATATAGTCGGACGAGATCTTAAGCCAATTGGTGAGTTTATAAGAAAGTCCTGCCGAAACCGACCAACGTTCTACCGTACGTACGTTGTCACGCGAACGGAATTCCCCTTCAAACGAAGCCCTCAATCCTTTATACAATTTCTTTTCTGCACTTACCGATCCCCAAAACCCAAAATCATCACTAGCACGAGCCTGCACCAGCCAACCAGCCAAAAGGAATAAGAATAAAAAAAACTCCCATCCTTTTCTATATATTCTATTTTCCATATCTCTTTTTCTTTTGGTTCCGAATAAATTATACTCACTCACCCTCTTTGGGTAATTTTACCAAGCCATCCACGGTATTTGCCATTTTATTTTCTGGCACGTAATAGACTTTCAGTATCGTCATATCGCGCAAGAAATCAATACTTCCCACCTCAACCCGATAGATGTCCAATCCCGTACGTTCACGCAAATCCGCCACCATCTCCAGTTCCTTCTCTGGTTTTATCAAATCTATTCTGTCATATTGTACCAATTTGCAGGCCGTATGTTTCATCCATTTATTACTTTCACATATCCATAGGCTAACGATGAAAAGTAAGTTCGTACCCACCAGTTCCAAATAACTGAAATCTGCCCCTAAAGCATTTATTACCGAAATGGCAATAATAACGAAAAGGTAAGTCATTTCTCGTACCGGCATAGATTCCGTACGGTAACGGATGATACCGAAAATAGCAAACAATCCAAGTGCAAACCCTATTTTCAGCTTTACGCTTCCTAACAAGAATATCATCAAGAATATACTTATACTGATAAGTGTGAACGTAAAGTAATAGTCACGCCTTCGACTTTTCGGATAATAAAAAAAGCAGATAATACAAAACACTACCACCCAGTTGAGCAAGAAATGCCACAATAAGGATAAAAAGTCGCCATTAGTCACCAACGGAGTCTCCAAAAGGTTTTCTGTAAGTTCTTCAAACATAAAATATAGGTTTAAATGATTATTTTCTGTTGTATCAATCTTTCGGCCATGTGCAACTTGGCCTTAAAACGGTTCTTTTTTAGGGAGAAATCCGATGTCAGTGCCGTACCAATGCAATATTTACTAAATCCACAGGGCTTTACACGCAAGCCGCACATAATATCTGCCATCGGTGATTCCATTCTGCCGTTCCGTTTAAGCTCGATGACAGCCAAACGCGACAAATTACTGTCGCACCCCGTTTGTAAATTATGAAAATAGAGATTCAAATCTATAGTGACACGTTCTGTCATCGCATGGTTCACCAAAGTAATCCGCCCGAACGAATTCTCCAAAAAAAAGCGCAATTCGCTCAAGTCATACCAAGCATAGGCACGGAGGAAATCCTCGGCATCCTCAGTATGCAAGGAAGAAATCCCTTCCACTTGGATACGTTCTTTTTTCGTCCGTCCCTTATTAGTCTTGTTTTTCACTTCGAGAAACGATATGCCGGACACTTCATATGTACGAACCCTTATCTTCTCCCTTCTTTTTTTCCCGTTATGATGCGCCAGATACATGGCATAGTCCTGTGTTTCAAGATATGTGGTATGGTACAACGGACAACGCTGCCCTTTTATTTCTTGTATACGATAATCTGGAAGCGCACACTTTAATATCTCAGCCAAAACCGGAAGCGATACCACATATTTGGTATCCAAACGGTTCATAAGCCGCACTTTCCCCATTTCTTCAAGACCTATCGAAGAAAACAGCGTCAATAATGGATTTAGATCTAAGGCTATCATATTTCATGGATTATATTACAAACCTGCTACAAATATAGGTAAAAAAGAAAAGGTTTCTATCTTAATCAGGTATTTATTCTTAAAAAAGTACTACTTTTGCAAAGAAAATATTCATAAAATCAATAAAATATGCACTGTACTACCTTGAAAAGAACATATATTCTGTTTGCCTTATTCATAGCCTGCTTCAGCCTCACATCCATCCAAGTCCTCTCCAAAGTCCCTTTAGACTCCATCGTTCTGAGTGTTCCTTGCATCTTGCCCGACCGATCCACCATGACTTATTATATGACCGGAACGGGTGGCAAGTTATGGAAAAGCAAAGACTTGCGGTATTGGGACGGCCCTTACACCGTAGCGGAAACCGACCCCGAATCTTGGATGGGGCCGAAACCCATGATTTGGGCGGCCGAGCTTCACCAATACAAAGGCAAATACTACTATTTTGCCACTTTCACCAACCAGGCCGTAAGTGTGGGATGTTACAAAGGAAACAACCTGGAACGCCGGGCTTGCCATGTGTTGGTCAGCGACAAGGCCGAAGGCCCCTACCACCCGATGAAAGACGAGACTTACCTCCCGGCAAACAAATTGACGCTCGACGGTACGTTGTGGGTAAACACGGACGGACGACCTTACATGGTCTACTGCCATGAATGGCTGCAAAACTGGGACGGCACCATCGAAAAAATAGAATTGAAACCCGACCTAAGCGGCAGCATCGGCGAAGGAAAACTATTGTTCAAGGCCAGCGCATCGCCTTGGATCCGGGAAGTCATCGAAGGAGACACGCTTCCCAACCGCGTGACGGACGGCCCTTATTTGTTCCGCACCCAAACAGGACGCTTGGGTATGGTATGGACCAGTTGGATTTATAATGTCTATACCCAAGGGGTAGCTTATTCGGAAAGCGGCACATTGGACGGCCCGTGGGTGCAGGAAGAACAGCCCATTACCCCGCCCAACTTCGGTCACGGCATGTTGTTCCGCACTTTCGGTGGCGAGCTACTCATGTCTGTCCACAGCCATAAGGATATCCACGGCCACTACCATCGTGTGCCCCACCTCTTCAAAGTGGACGATTCCGGCAACAAGATTATCGTGAAGGAAGAATACCGGTAAGACTTAAAAGGGATTTGGCTTTTCCTGTCAAATCCCTTTTTATTCCTTTTCTATATATTCTTTTTTAAAACAACCCAACTTCCATGTTTCTTTCCTTCCTTACGTTTAATCCATTCTCCCGTTTTCAGATGCCTGACGGCATTGTACACAGAAGTCTCGCTAATACCAAGATTATCAGAAATAAAGGCATAAGTAGCTGATGGTTTTCCGGCAATGACCTCCAATACTCTTTTTTCCATCTCCGAAAGTTCTTTCTTTTCCTCACTCTTTTCCTCACTCTTTTCCTCACTTGGGTAATATTTAAGAGCTTCGGCAGAAATCGGTTCTACCACCAGAAAAGCTGTTCCAAGATCAAGGCTAAATTCGGGTTCTCCATTCCCGTTTTCCTTCAATTCTTCTTTTACCCTTATGATTCCCCGGCTGAAACGGTTGACAAACCCCAATACAAGGCATAGCATCGAATGTTGTGATATTAACGGCAACTAGATTGTCGTGAAAGAAGAATACCGGTAGGTAAAGGAAATAAAACCAACGAAGCTATCCCAAGGAAAAAGGGCGAGACAGAGCTATTTTGCCCAAATCTCGCCCACAATCCAAAGTATATATAGAAAAGTTTGTCTTGTGTCCTTACTTCACTATCAGTTTGACCGTTTTATCCCCTGCTTTTACCAAATAAAGCCCGGAACACGGTACGGCCAAATCCATATTCGAACCATCGCACGTTTCTTCATGTAACAAAACACCATCGGACGTATAGACCCGTAAAGGTAGCCCGGCTTTCATGCCTCTTACACGAATATGCCCATGCAAACCGTATACTTCCATCGACGATACCTTTTCCGATCCTATACCATCCGCTTTAGATATGGTCAATATCTTCACCACAGGCTCGGCATTCTTATAGTTCCTGTCGCTACTATACTGGTATGCCGTCAAGGTCACGGTGCCCTCCCCCAAACATTCGAGCGTACCGATGCCGTCCGACCAATGTAACATGGCCAATTCTTCATCGCCCTCAGCCAATCCGAAGGTAACCAACTGTCCCGAAGTAGAAGAGGCCTCCAATGCCACTTTGTCACCTACATGGAGATTAGACAAATCCTGTTCCCACGTAATAAACTGGCTTGCCGGAGCGATATACAACTTGCCGGGTCCTGTAAAGATAAACGTGTAGTTGTCTGCCTTTCCCCCAGACAGATAGATGGGATACCCATAAATTGTGTCCGCAACGGATGTTTCGGTGGCATCGCATGAAGCCACAGGAAGTTCTGTCAACACGGAAGCATCCTCTCCTTCCACGAAACCGTCGTATTCCAGTTCAAACTCCGGATTCTTCTCTCCGTATGCTTTCGTGCAATCCTTAGCTTTCACGGAAAGTTCCTTGGGATAGATGGTACAACGGTAAGGAGATTGGATTTCGAAATTCCTTGTTCCTGTAAAGGTAAACGTGACCGGTATTTCGTATTCTCCCACTCCGGTGGGAATATCTCCCTCTACTTTCATTTCCTTGAATTCATACCCATCAGGTATATTGATAGCGCAAGTCATATCAGGATAATATCCGTTATACACATGTTCATGCCCATTATAAAGCGCAATGGGACGTATTTTATCTCCATAATATGACCAACCATAATTCTCATAGAAGTTAATACCATCCGGCAAATAAATGGCCTGTAACTTGTCACAACTGCCAAACAATCCATTGGGATGTTGGAAGGGGTCTTTGGCTATTACAACCCATTCCAGTTCCTTGTTCTGCGAGAAGGCATAGGTACCGAACGATTTAACCGTAGAAGGAATGAACAGCGAAGTCAGACCTGTGTTGGCAAAAGCCGTATTCCCTATATACTCCAACGAAGCAGGAAAATCAACCGCCTGCAATGCCGTACAACCGTAAAAGGCTGATTCTTCTATGCTTGCCACATCCGGAGGCAATACCACTTCTTTCAATGCCGTACATTGTTTGAAAGCACTGGCACCTATCGTACGGATATGGCTTCCCATCTTCACCATGGTCAAATTGGCATTGTCCTTACACAACCCGACCGGAACGTATTCCACACTTTCCCCGAACACGATTTTACGGAATGTATGAGGCAACACGCCCTCACTTCCATTCCCACGGAATGCTTCCGCATTCCAATACACGCTATCCAATGCCGTACAATCGTCAAAAGCCCTATAGTCTATCTTGCGAACTTTTTTACCCATGGTCAACGATACCAGCTTTTCACAATCGGAAAAAGCATGGTCATCTATTACTTCCACATTATCAGGAATGACTATCGAGGTCAAAGCCGAGCAATCGGAAAAAGCGAAACCAGCTATAGAATCCACGTTTTCGGGAATAACAATATTTTCCAAAGCCGAACAAGAATTAAACGCACTATATCCTATATAATTTATTTCCTTCCCCATTACGGCTTCCTTCAAAGCCTCACAGCCCTCAAAGACATAAGACTCGATAGATTTTACTCTATCCGGAATATGGACAGACTTTAATCCTGTGTAGCTAAAAGCAGATCCCCCTATCTCTTTCAAAGATTCAGGCAGTACTACTGAAGTCAAATTCTTCAGTTTACTGCATAAATTCTCCGGAATACGCTCTACGTCTTTTCCAAAAGTAATTTGTGTCACGGAAGAAGCAAAAGGAGTACCGGCATCTTCCATGCTTACGGCATTCCATTCCACCGTTTCCAAGTTTTTACAATTAGAAAAACAGTTGGATGGCATTTCTCTCACATTCCGTCCCACTTTCAACTTCACCAAATTTGTCATTTTACTACACATGTATTTGGGAATGCATTCCACTGCATCACCGAACTCCAACTCACGGACAGAAGAGGGAAAGGCAGTTGAATAAGATTCATACACCAACATGCAATTCCTCGCATTGAATACAAGTATCTCCAGTCCAGTGTTATAAAAAGCCGACCTGCCTATGGAATCCACGCTTTCGGGAATGGACAAGGTTTCCAATCCCGTACAACCGGAAAAGGCATTCTCTCCTATTTCACGGAGTGAATTAGGCAATATGAGTTCCGACAATTTGGCACAATCTAGAAAAGCTCGTGCCTCTATCGAAGTCATATTCTCCGAGAATCCGACTGCTTCCAATCCCGAACAATCAGAAAAAGCACTCTCTCCCACTTCCACCACTGAAGCAGGCATCTTGACTTCCGTGATATACCGACATCCACTGCACAATCCATCAGGTATCTTACGTACTTTTTCACCAAACGTTATGGTATACAAAGCAGTTGCACTGAAAGGTGCACCATACGTTTGACCAAATTTACAATCTTCGGCGTTCCATTCCACCTCGCCCAAAGAACGACATCCCTCAAAGACTTCATATCCCATATAAGTCAATGTAGAAGGAACAGTCACTTTGGTCAAATAAGTCTGATTGGCAAACAAGCCCTCTGTTATGCTTTTTGTCCCTTCGGTAATGGAAATGGCCGTCGGGGTACTCATCAGCCCTTTAAAGGCATAAGCGGCTTTATCTATATAGACCAAACCATTGGGTAAATTATCAAACCAAACCGTTTCCTTGAAAGCATCCTTGCCCACATATTCCGTCTTACCGGAAAACTTTATTGCAGACAATTCGCTCTGTCCATACAGAAGTCCGCCGGGAATGGAATCCACTTCGCTGCCGAAAACGACTTCTTTCAAGCGGCAACCGCTGAAAGGACTACTCCCCTGCGTACCATAATCCCTAAAACCATTCTCATTAGCCGTAGAAAAACCATAAGAAGGATAATCTGCCACATCCCAATACACGGACTTCAGGTTACGGCAAATAAAGAATGTCCCAGACCCCACGCCAATAACTCCTCGGGGAATCGTCACGGAAGTCAAACCGGCACACCCTCTAAAAGCCTCTGAACTCATGTAAGCAGTCCCCGTTCCACCCATTCCAAACGTGGAAACCTGCGGCTCCGCGTCCTCATTCGTATTGTGTTGTCCGCTGATGATTTTCATCGACGAAGGAAACAAAAGCTCCTTGATGCCCTCGCAACCATAAAATGCACTGCTGCCTATGGATTTCACCCCTTCGGCAAATGTTACCGCTTGTAAATTGGAATAATCATAAAAAGCATAACTGCCCACATGCTTCACCCCACCTTCAATAACTACTTTCACAATGTTGTCCTTGTAAATGTCCCATGAAGGTAAGTTTGAGCTTCCATACCGAGGATCCGTGAAATCCGTCATGTTCCCTTCACCACTGATGGTAAGCGTACCATCTGCCAACGCCCACGACACGCCCGTCCCGCACGAACCCCGCTGCGCGGAAACTCCTAACGACACACACAACCCAAAGGCTGCCCAACAAAGTCTTAGATTCTTCATACTAAAACGTCTTTTCTTGACACTCCCCTAATCAAGATATTAAATATTAATGAATGGTACATATACGAAAAAAGCGCAGGGAGTCCGTACCTGTTGCCCGTCCCACGCATAGAGGCCTTCGCATTGCCCAATCCTGTCTGAACGAGCAACGCAGAAGCCCCACGCCGATATGTATATATACCTCTCACTACCCTATGCGAAAATGCACAGGTACAATGAGGGTCTGTATAAAACATACCCACAGGGCATCTACCGTTGCCATGTCCTTGACAGGATTAGAAGTTTGCGAAGTTTCTATGCGTCGAAGAACAAAGCGTCAAGTAAACGCCTTTCCACAATATATGTGTCCCCATTCCAACCGCCCTTTTTACAAGGGCTTCGGCATGGCGACAAGGCAAAGATAAAGAAAAAACGTAAAAGCGGACTAAAAAGAATGAAAAAAATTCCTTTTCAAAGACAAAAATCAACCTCCGCAGAACGGAAAATCAATCTCAGCCAAACAATTTTTCAATCTCAGCCGAACGTTTTTTCATTCTGCGGAAGAATTTTCTACGGATTCAAATCCTTGTAAAACAAATATTTATGTGTTTTCTAAAAAACATACAGCCATTAAGACACGAAAAGATGGATGGACATATCAGGATTCAGATGCAAAAACGCCGCATCCTCCTGTTTTTAAGGCATGCGGCATTAGCCAATACGGTTGCATCCGAAAAACATAAACCGGATACTAACGAACGGTGCTTTTATTGTTTGGCATCATGAGAACGTTGTTTCCGAGACTCATTCAAAGCCCAAATAGCCAAAAGACCGATAAACAACAAAAAATAAATAAATGCCATAATCTCTTATTTCTTGCGGTAAGCTATCGTACCCGTGGCCTGGTTGGTAGGCATGACCAACACTTCGGCTATCTGGATATGCTCGGGCAAGGAAGCGGCGAAATAAACCACCTCGGCCACATCATCGCCCGTGAGCGGACGAAGCCCTTCATACACGTAGTCGGCCGCAGCCTTATTGCCACGGAAACGCACTACGGAGAAGTTCGTCTCCACCAATCCGGGCTTGACGTTCGTCACACGTATGGGAGTATCCACCAAATCTATACGTAAACCGTCCGACAGGGCCTTTACCGCCGCCTTGCAGGCACAGTACACGCTCCCGCCGGGATAAGCATAGTCTCCGGCAATGGAGCCTATGTTGATGACATGTCCCCTGCCCCGCTCCACCATGCCGGGCACCACGAGGCGCGTCATGGCCAAGAGGGCTTTCACGTTCGTGTCTATCACCACGTCCCACTCGTCGAGGCTTCCTTCATGTTCCTTGTCCACCCCGATGACCAGGCCGGCATTGTTCACCAACACGTCTATGGCCTTCCACTCTTCGGGAAGGGAATCCAAGGCAGCACGGGCTGCGGCACGGTCGCGCACGTCGAACGGCAACAGCCATACTTCGACCCCATATTTTTCTTCCAATTCGTCCTTTACGGCATTCAGTTTCTCCACGTTACGGCCATTCAGAATCAGCCGGTGCCCGTTCTTGGCAAACTTGCGGGCGCATCCCTCTCCTATTCCCGAGGAAGCGCCGGTTATCAATACAGTATTCTTTTCCATATCACATCGCTTTTAAATCTTTCTAACTGCAAATATAACAGAAAAAGCCGTCCCATATCACACATGAGACGGCTTTTTCATTCCGGATTCTTATAAGACTACTTTACCAGACGTATCAATGCCACACAGTTCCATACAGGCTCCCCCTTATAGGGCTGCACGTCCGTACCGACAGTTTTCGTGGTTACCTGCGAGGACCTTACCCCATATTTATCCACCAACTGTTTTTTCACATATTCCGCACGCTGGCCGGCCAGCTCACGGTTGTAGGCTTCGGAACCGGACGTGGCGTCGGCATAGCCCTCCACACACACGGCTGCCCCGGGATTGTCATGCAAGAAACGAGCCACTTCGTAGAGCTGGGTCTCCTGCCCCTCGTTCGGCTTGTTCCTATTGACTGAGAAGCGGATGGAAGCCATCACCACGTTCCACTTGGAACGGTCGGCATTCACTCGACCTATCACCCTATCCTTGCCCGGAACCTCAACTTCGCGTACCAATACCGTATCTACACGGTAACGCACAGCCTCGACAGGTACCGTAATCACCGGTTTGCGGAAAGCCCGGCGTCCTAAATAGACACTCACTCCGGCACTCAACGCCACCGAGGCCATATAACGGCCCTTTGTGGGATTGACATAATTGTCTGTCCACTCGCTGACCACATCCACATTGACATCCAGCAGGCGGTGTACGCTGAAACGATTACGGACGCCCACATGGCCTGTAAACAGGTTCTCACGCGTGGTTCCCCGATAAGCAAAAGCATGCTTGTAGCCCATACCTGCAAAAGGGACCAAATCGTAAAGAGCCCCTTCCCGTTCACAGCCTGTAATCAGGTTGAGCAAGCTGAGACGAAAATCCGCCCGCACACCCAAATAACGCAGGTAATAGCGGAAAGAACCGTCGTAGCCCACGTCTACCCTGTTTAAGGGAGAGAAAGGTTCCACTCCCTTGTCCAACGGCGTTCCACGATAGCCGTTCTGGCTATAACCGAACACATCGAGATGCAGCCCCCAAAAAGGGGTTATCCATTTTCCAACCCCTAAGTTTAAAGCAGGGGTAATCTGTTTCCCAAAAGCTATATCTTGCCAGCCGGGCGCAAAAAGAGCCTGCACGCCTACACCGGCATCCATATAAACATTATCTCCGAATCCGTCCCATACAGACACCCGTTCCGGCTGGGCCAAAGCTTTCGTGCCCGAAAACAGAAGCAGGGACGCTATCATTATTTGTCTTATCTTCATGATTTTCTCTATTATTATTCAACGACTTGCAATGTGATCCCCATCGGCTGGTTACGGCTTCCGATAGAACCGCCTGCTTCGAAATCAAACATCTTAGCGCAAGTGAACATATAACGGTTGCCCACGTGATAGTACTTCAGAGTGAACTGTTCGGCCACGCCTAACGTGCCGGTCACATCCATATCGAAAATAAGACGTCCGTCGTAACGTTCAGCCCGGGCTACCCCACGACATTCATCATCCACAAAAGCCGCCAACATGTCGCCCTCGGCCAACTCAGTATTGATGGCTTCATAGTAATCCACCGTGAAGACAGCACGCATATTAACGAGTTTGAAAGCCGTTTCCAACGGCAACACGTTGTATTCGGCCTCACTGCCCCATGAGGTAGCATCGGTATACCGTGCGCATTCTTCCGTGACAAACACATGTTTCAGCGAATCGCAATAATAACGAAAAGACATCTTATCACCGGCGCTACCTTTCATCTTCAGCAGGTAATGGCCGTCCAACCCATCTTGCACGATGCTACACGGACGATCGCCCACGAAAGCCGCCACGTTGTCAGCTCCCGACATATAAGGCCGCACCACGTCGGGCAAAGCCACATAGAGATCCATATAACCATGTTCCCTCAAGTCCATCACGACTTTCTGCGTCTGCGTGTGCAGGAAATCACAGGCCGGTCCATAGACATATATGTCTTTCAAATCCGAAGTGTAATATTGTAACGTCAGTTTCTCGGTCTCTTCACGAGCCCATGCGCGGAAACGGAATATATAGGCCCCGTCTTCTTCGGAAACATGTCCCACCCCTCGGCATTCATTCCCGACGAAAGCACCCACCATGTCGCCAGTTGCCACCGCTCCCTGGTCGAAAGCCGACAAATCCACTTTCACTTCCAAGTCCATGTAATAAGGCAGCTCGCCTTGAGAATTCCAAGTGAACATACGAGGCGTATCCATGCTGCCCAAAGTGATGTCTGATTCGAACGCCACTTGCTCGGCTGCAACAAACAGTTCCTTCTTCCGGTCACTGTAATACCGGAACTCCACTTTTCCCATTTCGGCTTGCTCGCCTTTCACCTGAATCAGATAAAAAACTTCTCCTTGTGCATTCTCTACCTGCTGCGCGATACCACGGCATTCCTGTCCGATAAAAGCAGCCAAACGGTCGGCCGGTGTGATGTCGGGACGGATATAGTCCGACATACGGATCACAGCCGTCATACTGGCCGGATAAATGAACATATCGGGAGCCTGCCAGTCGGGAGCCTGCATCGGCGATGCCTTCACGACTTCCCAAGAAGGGGCTTGCATTCCCCCACCGAACTCTATGGTCCAGTCGGTGGGTGCGGTGGCGGGCACAGGGCCCGCCGCCGGCATCCAACCGGGGTTTTCAAATTTTGTATATTCAGGAACTTTCACATTGTCGTCTTCCTCCGTACAAGCGGCAAAGAAAACAGATGCAAGTCCCAGAAAAATATATTTTAAATGTTTATATTCCATTTGACTTATCTTTTAATTTTAATCACTTTATATACGTCATCGTTACCGTTGACATTGATATTCACCATGTAAACGCCGGGAGCCATGTTCAAGGCATCGGTCCAATGGATATCCACTTGTCCGTCTCGGTTGCAATCCCTAAAGATGGCTACCGTAATTCCCTTCGTATCATTGATGGTTACTATCACCTTGGCTTTCGGATCTACCTGTTTGCGTATGAAGAGTTCGTTATAGAACGGAGATGGATAGACAGCCTGACTGTTCCGATCTACGAATGAAATCACAATCGGATTGTCATACGATCCTTTCACATCGTCGGCCTTGCGGATGGGTTTGCGGGTGGTGTAGAAGCTGCGCAGCCCCGCGTCGTAGTAGGCGAGTCCGCGCATGCCGGGGAGCATGTCGCCGACTTTGCGCCCGATCGGCCCGTTCATAACCTTCCAGAAGTGTTCCCCGTCGCGGAAAAGATACGGTACGCTGAAGGCGACGATCTCCGGCACACTCGACTCCAGCACGGCCGTCGAGGTTTTGGAGAGGTCGATCTGGTTGTTCTGCACCTGTTTGAGGCACTCGGCCTCGGAACCGATCATGCCGGACGGATAAATCTGGATTTCGAGTTTTCCGCCGGAGAGTTCATGCACCCGTTCCGCCATCCGGCTCATCGCCATATGCACCGGGTGGTCGGTCGGAAGTCCGTGCCCGAGCTTCAGATAGCGGGTTTGACCGGTCTCCCGGCCGGTCTGTGCGGACCGTGCATGGATCGCCAGGCCGATTCCGAGTGCCAGAAGAAGCAGAAGCACAATTGCCGTGATCGCGGAAGCCTGCGGAGAAAACGTTTTTTTCATAACAGAACTCCTTTCTGAATCCGGGGGACACGAGGAGTATAGCCCCTGTTTCCGGTGCTGTCAAGATTG
>ENA-OROD01000321-OROD01000321.1-human-gut-metagenome-genome-assembly--contig:-NODE-321-length-47695-cov-3.810306_pt1 | contig 47695 bp, 37 predicted proteins | sample MGYA00242123_ERZ509038 | MGnify/ENA primary metagenome ERZ509038 (study PRJEB26280, sample SAMEA2338719) | human gut metagenome | biome: human gut; feature: human-associated habitat; material: faeces... | reverse complement strand
TGCCAATCGCTCAGGGACTGGAAGCTCTCGTGCTCCGCGCGACCAGCGGTTCGCCACAGTACCACGGCGGGGCAAACCCCTTGACTTGAGAAGAATGCTCACGCAGTCTTCCGTCTCAAAGTCGACTCGATGGGCGGAGTATTAAATCCAAAAAGAATAAAAAAATGCGAAGTTCACCAATCACACATGAACTTCGCATTTTTTATATTACAGAAAAATTATTTCTTCTTTGCCGCTTTCTTCGCCGGAACAGCCTTTTTCGCAGGAGCTGCCTTGACCGGAGCAGCCTTCTTTGCAGGCACAACCTTTTTTGCGGGAACAGCCTTGACCGGAGCAGCCTTTTTTGCAGGAGCCGCTTTCTTCACTGGTTCCGCTTTCTTTACGGGAGCAGCTTTAACAGGAGCCGCTTTTTTCGCAGGAGCCTTCGGAGCAGCCTTTGCTGTAACTGCTTTGACAGGGGTTGACTTTTTGGCTGCCGGGATTGCTTTTTTGGCTGCCGGTGATTTGACGGATGTCTTGGAAGTTGTTTTACGCATCTTCGGTTCCACCGCTTTCTGTTCTTGGTTAGACTCTATTATAGCCATACACAACGCGAGTGCCTCGCGTCCGACTTTCCAGTTTTCATCGCCGCCTTTCGCAATGGATGCGGCAAACACAGCGTGAGAATTCGGAACCGCTTTGATCGAAGCGAACTTGATCACTTTCGGTTTTTTCCGACCTTTTTTATGAATTTCAAAGCTGTCATTGGTCATCAGGATCGCTCCATCCCGGCCATAAACCTCGAATTTGTTTCCTCCGATCGGGAAAGTCCAGCTCAGTTCCAGCGTCGCCGTCGCGCCGTTTTTATAACGGAACAAAGCTACGACATTGTCCGGGACCTCATGCGTCAGATTCGTTGTCTGCGACATCACAGTGTCAACGGGACCGAAACACCACTGAAGAAGATCGGCCATATGAACTGCGATATCCGTCACGAGGCTGCCTTTATATTTCTTCTGAACGAACCATGTCGCCCCCGGAGACCAGCCGACATCCGGGCTGGATGTTGCGGCGCGCAGGCAGCGTGCATGCAGAGGTTTGCCGATCTCACCTGCCGCGACAAGCTCCGCCAGCTTCTTGTAAAGCGCGCTGAAACGGAGTGACTGATTGACCTGAAGAATCAAGCCTTTCCGCTCGGCAAGATCAATCATCTCGTCGGCTTCAGCCACACTGGACGCCATCGGTTTTTCGACAAGGACATGTTTCCCGGCATTCAGACACTGGAGAGTCTGCTCATAATGATACAGATTCGGTGTTGCGATGATTACCGCATCGACATCGGATTTCAGGAGTTCATCCAGGGAGCTGCAGAACTTCGGTTTCAGTTTATGTTTTTCGGCTAAAGCTTCCGCTTTGCCTTTTTTCGTGTCGAACATTGCGGTGACTTCCGCATTTTTGCCGAGAGAAAGCATCTCCGGCATGTGATTGGCATCAGCAATCTTTCCGCACCCGACCAAACCGACTTTCAACACACCCATTTCTCCTCCTTACTTTTTGTCTAAGATAATGTTTTTATACAAGACTTATAAAAGTTAACACATAAAATATGAAATTTCAACATCCCTGAAACAATTAAATGCAAATAATTTCTATATCAGCATGCCGTCTTTCAGTTCAACGGTCCGTCCTGCCAGTCCGGCGACATATTTATCGTGCGTAACCATAACGATCGTCATCCCGCCTTCCGAGCGCAATTCATGGAAAATATCAAGAATCCCCTGCCCCGTCACCGAATCCAGATTTCCGGTCGGCTCATCCGCAAGAAGCAGTTCCGGGGAATTCATCAGGGAACGGGCGATCGCAGCCCGCTGCTGCTCTCCTCCGGAAAGTTCGTTCGCGCGATGCCTGACGCGATGTGCCAGCCCTACCCGATCGAGCAGTACAAGAGCCTTTTCACGCGCCTCTTTTTTCGACATGCCGTCCAGCATCGACGGCAACATCACATTCTCGCAGATATTCAGTTCAGGCAGCATGTGATACGCCTGAAAGACAAAGCCGATCTTATGACGCCGGAACGTTACGGTTTCCCGCGAAGAAAGCGCAAGCACATCCACTCCGCCGACCTGCAGAGAACCGGAATCCGGATGCGAGATTGTCCCCATGATATCCAGCAAAGTCGTCTTCCCGCTGCCGGACGATCCCAGAAGCGCCACCCATTCCCCCTGTTCCACTGTCAGCGAAACGCTTTTCAGCACCTCCACCTTATGGGAACTTATTCTGAAAGATTTCGATATCTTTTCCGCACTCAGATAAATCATTTTACCGTTCTCCTGTGTCTTATTCATAACGCAATGCCTTTGACGGGTCCAGTTTGGCGGCACGCAGCGCGGGAATCACCCCGCCGAAAGTGCAGAGAAGAACGGAAATCACTCCGATCCACAACAGATCCGTCATGATGATTCGGGCGGGAAGCTCATCGAAGAGATAAATCTCCTGAGGAAAAATTTCCTGCCCGGTCACGAAGCGCAGAGACCGCAGAATGCTCATGCGGTAAATCACAACCAGCGATCCGAGAATGATTCCGGAAACGGTGCCGATCACGCCGACATAAAAGCCCTGCAATATGAATATGCGCATCACGGTCCCCGAACTTGCCCCCATCGCTTTCAGGAGCCCGATCTCGCGCGTCTTCTGGATCACCTGCGTAATCAGCGTGTTCGTAATGCTGAATGCCGCAACAAGCACGATGAAAACCAGCAGGAAAAACTGCATGTTCTTCTCGACGGCAAGCACGCCGAGAATCCGTCCGTTGATCTCCTGCCAGGATTCAATGAAGTAGAGCGGCGCCTGATCTTTCAGGCTCTTTTCCATTTTCGCCATGAAACCGTCCATATGAAACGGATCGTCGGTCCAGACGTAAACCGCCGTCGCCGTCCCCCAGTCAAGCGAGAAAAGTTCATCGGCGTCATCCAGGTTCATGAAGATGAAGTCGCGGTCGAAATCATACTTCCTGAAATTGGAAATTCCGGTAATTTTGAATTCGGACGGCAGGTAGAGTTCGGAATTCTTCGTCAATTCGATCTTGCCGTCTCTGCCTTTCCTGAACAGCTTTGCAATATTCGTCGAGGAATGAACCAGAATTTTGTCTCCGACGTTCAATCCGAGTTCACGCGCGATCACGTAACTGACAATCACCTCTCCGCGTTTCAAAGAATATTCTCCGGCGAAAACGACCTCATCCACCCGCAGTTTATTCGAGGTCTGCGCCGGATCGAATCCGATCACGACTTTCGGCACAAAAGTATCGTTCTTCTGCAAAAGAACCGGGGCAATCACCGTCGGCAGCGCCTCGCCGCCCGCTTCTTTCACAAGCTTTACGACACGTTCCGGCTCATCAATCACCATCGAACGGTATTTCGGGCGGATCTGCGCATGTGAGGTCGTATCAAGAAGCTTTTCGCGCATCTTATCGGAAAAACCGCTCATGACCGCCAAAACAACGATCAGGACGGCGACGCCGAGCGCCACGCCGACCACGGAAATCAATGTTATGACGGAAACGGCGCTGCGTTTCGGTTTGAAGTATTTCCACGACAGGAAAAATTCTGTTCTGATTTTCATTCTTTTATGCACCTTCTGAGTTATCCTGATAAATTATCACTCATTTCATGATTTTTCATCCTCATTCTCTGTAATTTCAGCAAAAAACACTGTATATTATCCTCATCTGTCATGGGAAACGGAACTTTCAACAGGAAAAACAATGAGAAAAGATGACTTATCCGGGATCGAGCTTCTGGCGCCGGCGGGAAATATGGCAAGCGCACTTGCCGCATTCGACGCGGGAGCGGATGCTGTTTACTGCGGTCTGAAGAAATTCAATGCGCGGGACCGTTCTGAAAACTTCACTCCGCAGGAGATGTCGAAACTCATTGCATATGCGCATAAAAACGGTAAAAAGGTTCACATCACTTTCAATACACTCATTAAAGAGCCGGAAATTCCTGCCGCGGCGGAAGAACTGTCCATGCTCGCGGATATGGGGCCGGATGCCGTTATCGTGCAGGACATCGGCATTCTCGCAATGATCCGGGATTTTTTCCCCTCTCTTACGATCCATGCTTCGACGCAAATGGGTTTTCACAATTCCGCCGGGCTTGAACTTGCCTCGAAAACAGGCGCAAAACGTGTTATTCTGGAACGTCAGGTCACATTGGATGAAATCAACAAAATGACAGATTATGGAAATAAGCTTCCGCTGGAATTGGAGGTTTTCGTCCACGGAGCGCTCTGCTGCTGCCTCTCCGGTTCCTGTCTTTTTTCTTCCTGGTCCGGAGGCTGGAGCGGCAACAGAGGCAAATGCAAACAACCCTGCCGCAGACAATATTTCAATGCCGGCGATGCTGGCAGGAAACAGGGGGAATTTCTTTTTTCACCGGATGATCTCTGCGCAATAGATCTGCTGGAGGATTTCAGGAAAGCCGGAGTATGTTCTTTCAAGATTGAAGGGCGGCTGCGGCGTGCGGATTATGTCTCCAAAGTCGTATCCGCATATCGCCTGCTCATGGATTCCGGACGGGAAAAACGGGTTCAGGCAACGGAGGATGCAAAAAATATCCTGCGGGGAACTTATACAAGAAAACTGTCGCTCGGATTTTATACGGACGTATCAACAAAAGGATTGGTCCGCTGCGATGAAATAGGCGGTTCCGGGCTCTATTGCGGCAGAGTCACAGCGGTGCGTCCGGACGGTTTTACGGCATCTTTGGCAAAACGTCTGCACGTAGGCGACACAATCCGTGTGCAGGGACTTTCCGATTCCGGCGACGGGACGACTCTTTCCGTTCTGAGCATCCGCGTCAATGACAGACCGGCAATGAAAGCATTTTCCGGCGATCAATGTTTTATCCGGACGGATAAAAAAGTCACAAAAGATTCTTTGATTTACAAAACCGGAGAATCCTGTTCCGACTATGCCCAGCGGATCGCCTCCATGCCGACGGCGAAAATCCCCTTGAATCTGGATATCAGGCTATCCAGAAAAAGTATTTCCGCGGAAGTGAAAAATCTTCCGGAAAAGATGCGTTGGCAAATGGAGCTGAATCTGGAGGAGGCGGCAAAGAATCCGTTGCAAAATGAGTCCGTCATAAAGGAATTCTCTGCAACGGCGTCAGAGCGTTTTGCCCTGGGGGAAACCCATGTCGCCATTACGGAAAATCCTTTTGTCCCAGCCAGTGAACTGAAGAAAATCCGGCGGGCATTCTGGCAGTGGGCGGAAGCCGGTATCACGGAAGATATGACGGCATGGAGAAGAAAAGAATCTCTCCGGCTTTTTTCACAGTTTTATTTTGCTCTGAAACAGCCGGAATTGAAACCGTTTCAGGATTGCACCGCGCTTCAAAAATGTGAAAAGAACAATACCGGAACGGCGACGGCACGCGCATGGGATGAAATACACTCCCCTGACGAAGAAGTGATACTGCCCTGTTTCACAACGGAAGATGAGCTCAAAAAACTGGAATCCGGAATCAATGATCTTATCAGGAGAGGCAGCAGGATTTTCAGAGTCACTTCCCTTTTTCATTTTGAACTGCTGAAAAACAAGGCGGTGACAATCCGCACCTGCTTCCCTCTGCCACTGACCAATTCACTGGCAATTCGGGAATGTCAGAAACTTGGAGCCTCCGGGGCGCAGGCATGGATCGAACTGGGCAAGGAGGAGCTCCTTGAACTGCGGAAACGCTCCGTTCTGCCGCTTGAGCTCTATGTTTACGGACGTCCCTTTCTGTTTTCCACGCGGGCGGCACTCAGGATCAGGGAACGGGAAATATCCGATATCCGCAACAACCGTTTCTTCCTGCGCAAAGACGGTAAACTGACCTGCATTCTGCCGGACCGTCCGATGAAGATTGAATGGGACAACCATGATTTTTCCCGTTTCATCGACTTGAGAAATGCCGTTCCCGGCGAAGCGAAGACATCGGATTTCAACTTTAACAGAGGACTTTCCTGAGTGTAAGAACGGCAAGAAAAAACCTCTGCAAAGCAAACGCCATACAGAGGTTCAAAAAGTCAGAGCGTTATTCCGCTTTCCTGTTTTCCAAAGGCAGCTGGATATAAAAATCACTGCCCTTTCCGGGTTCGCTGACGACGCCGGGTTTTCCGCCATGAAGCAATGCCACGTGTTTCACAATCGCCAGTCCAAGCCCCGTCCCGCCGAGTTTGCGGCTCCGCGCCTTATCAACACGGTAGAAACGTTCAAAAACCCGTTCCTGATGCTCTTTCGCAATCCCGATTCCATGATCAAGCACGTCAATGCGGAACAGGTTGCCGCCGCTCCGTTTCATCGTAACTTTGACTTCGGAATTTTCATTGCTGTATTTGATCGCGTTGTCGATCAGGTTGATGACCGCCTGCTCCAGAAGCTGGGCGTCGGCATGAATCATCACATTATCCGCAATCTCAAGATTCAGCCTGATGTTTTTCGCCTCGGCGCGCGGACGGCAGAGCTCCACAGCCTCGCGCACCGCACCCTCCACCGAAATTTCCGGCATTTCATCAGAGGAACTCAAGCGCTTGTGCTCCAGATTTGAAAGGCTCAGGATATCCTGAACCAGCGCGTTCAGGCGCGTCGCCTGCTGGGTGATGATCTTCATGAAACGGCTCTGCGCCTCTTTGTCATCCCCGACACTCTCCAGAGTTTCGACGGCGGCGATAATCGAGGTCAACGGCGTTTTGATCTCATGCGTGACATCGGCGATGAAATCACGGCGGAACTCCTCCAGTCTGCGGATCACGGTAATGTCCGTAATAACGAGAAGCACACCGGGTTTGCGTTTTTCGCCGAGATTCAAACGGCCGGCACGCGCAATGAAACTGCGTTCGCCGTCCGGCATGTTGAGTGTCAACTCCGATTCAAAAATACCATCGGCATTCTTCGCATCCTCGGTCAGTTTGATCAACTCCCGGCTGCCTACAATCGCCGCAAAGGAGAGCCGGTTTCCATCGGCGGAGAAGTTGAACATAGCCTCCGCGGCCTTGTTCCAGCGTTTGATGATGCCGTTGCCTTTCACAAGGATCACACCTTCCGTCATGCTGGACAGAATCGCGTCACGTTCATTTTTCTCCCGTGTGATCTTCGCCAGCTTCGCTTTGAGCTCCTCGCTCATGGAGTTCAGGGCAATCGCAAGACTCCGCACCTCGCCGTTGTCCGGAACTGGCAGACTCACGTCATAATCGCCTTGCGCAACGCGGTCGGCGGCGCGGCGAAGTTCATCCAGAGGATGCGTAATCAGCCGGAACAGGTAGAAAGCGAGCCCGGCGGCAACCAGTGCGCCGATGATCCCCGCAAGAAGAATCGTGCGGAACGCCTGTTTCAGAAGGATGCCGAGACGCGCGGCTCCAACCGCCGTCCGGATACAGTATGTTTTCCCATCCACCGCCAACGGCATGGCGTAATAGGACATATAGGTTCCGAGTGTGCTGCTGTACCGGGTCGCTCCCGCGGCTTTTCCATCCAGAGCGGAGGCGACCTCGGGACGTTCCAGATGGTTTTCCATGAAATGAGGGTCATTCTCCGAGTCGGCAAGGATTTTCCCCTTGTCGTCGATCACAGTGACACGGGTATCCATTTTTCCGGAGATTTTCCGGCAGTAGGCCCGCAGGTTGTCAAGTTCACCCTTGCGGATGTATCCGGCGACCGTTTCACTCATCAGGAAATCACGCGCGGCAAGATCATTGCGAATCGTCTCGAAATAGCCCTTTTCCAGATTTGCCGCCTGCTTATAGACGGCGAACAGCAGAAGCGCAATCGCCAGCAGGAGAATCAGGGGCAGATAGATGAACAGTTTGAAATTGAATGTTTTCATGGGTTACGGCTCCTGCGAAAAACGGTATCCGATGCCGCGGACCGTTTCGATCAGCTCGCCGAACGCCCCCATTTTACGGCGGAGCCCGACAATCTGAACATCAATCGCACGCTCAGTCACGGGGTAATCGTCGCCGCGGATCGCGTTCACGATCTGATTCCGGGTGAACACCCAGCCGGGGCGTTTCGCCAGATGGTAGAGAATGTTGAACTCGGAACAGGTCAGGTCGAGCTCCTGCCCGTTCAGCGTGACGGAACGGCGCGCGGAGTTCATGTGAAGCGGTCCGCGCGAAAGCTCCTTTTCATCCTCCGGCACCTCCTCAAGCGCGGCGATGCGGCGGAGAACCGCACGGATGCGCGCCGTCAGGATTTTCGGACTGAACGGCTTTGTTATATAATCGTCCGCACCAAGTTCCAAACCGATCACGACATCGCTTTCCTCGCTTTTGGCGGTCAGCATGATGACCGGAATATGCTTCGTGACGGGATCCGCTTTCAGATTTTTGCAGACGGTAAGCCCGTCCACTCCCGGAAGCATCAGGTCAAGCAGAATCAGGTCCGGTTTGTAAGTAACCGCGCTCTCCAGGGCGGACTCGCCATTTTCGCAGCAGACCGGCACCAGATAGCCCTCCCGCTGCAAATTATACTTGATCAGTTCCTGAATGGATTCCTCATCCTCGACGATCATGATTCTTTCTTTGCTCATGGGCAAAACCTTTCAAGGTTAAAAACAACTCAAACTCATGGTATTGTAAAATAGTGCGTCAAAGCTCTTTTTCAATCACGGAAGTGTGTTCTCCGTCGCAGGAAAAGCGGGAATTGGCATGACGCACGATCCGCCCCGACTCCAGATAGATCACATCTTCGGCGATATTCGTGGCACAGTCCGCAATCCGTTCCAGACTGCGCGAGACGCCGAGCAGAGCCTGATAAGTCGCGATATGTTCGGGGGCATTCCTGACACATTCGGGAAAATGCTCCGAATAACGCTCATGAAGTTCGTCGATCACGTCATCCCCCATGATGACTTCTGTGGCAAGGGGCACATTATGGCTGGAAAGCGCTTTGATCGAAGAATCCAGCATCCGGCGGACGGAAGCGGTCATGGACTCGAAATCGACGGGAAGCGGCGGCACGATGCAGTTGAGTTTCGCATCCGTCGTAAACTCGGCGATGTCCACGGCGAGATCGCCGATGCGCTCCAGTTCGCCGTTGACTTTCAGCACGGTAATAATGTAGCGGAGGTCTCCCGCGACAGGCTGGTAAAGGGCAAGAAGCTTGAGACACTCCTCCTCGATCATGATCTCGTTCCGGTCGATATCCTCGTCTTTTTCGACAGTCTTCGCGGCTGCCTGCGTATTCCCGTTCAAAAACGCCTTGACGACATTTCCAAGCATTTCGGCGACATCCACCGCCTGTGAATAAAGTTTCTGGTCCAGCGCGCGGATCTCTTTATAAAGATGTGTTTTCATTTCCGTATTTCTCCTTTGATATCAGCCGAAACGTCCGGTGATGTATTCTTCCGTTTTCCTGTTTGAGGGATTGGTGAAAATTTTTGCCGTCGTGTCATGCTCGATGATATGCCCTTTGTAAAAAAAGGCGGTGAAATCCGAGATACGCGACGCCTGCTGCATATTGTGCGTAACGATCACGATCGTAAATTTCCGGCGCAGTTTCAGAAGCAGTTCCTCGATTTTGAGCGTGGCGACAGGGTCGATGGCGGAAGTCGGCTCGTCGAGCAGAAGAATATCCGGTTCGGCGGCGATTGTGCGGGCGATGCAGAGACGCTGCTGCTGCCCGCCGGAAAGAGCCAGTCCGCTGCCGTTGAGTTTGTCCTTGACCTCGTCCCAGAGGGACGCGCCTCTCAGAGCCGCTTCCACCCGTTCGGCAATCTCGTTCTTCCTGAGTTTGAAGTGAAGCCGCATTCCATAAGCGACGTTATCGAAAACGGACATCGGGAACGGAGTCGGGCGCTGGAAGATCATGCCGACCTTGCGCCGGAGTTCCAGCACATCGACATTGCGGTCAAGGATATTCTGCCCGTCAATGATGACCTCCCCCTCGACACGCTGTTCGCGGTAGAGTTCGAAGATGCGGTTGTAAATTCTCAGATGAGTGGATTTTCCGCATCCGGAGGGCCCGATCACGGCGGTGATGCGGTTCTCCGGGATTTCCAGATTGTTGTCGAACAGCGACTGGTGGTCTCCGTAAAAGAAGTTGAGGTTCTTCGCGGCGATTTTGATTTTCGGTCTTTCTTCGTTGTGAATGGTCATGTCAAGCATTTTTCTTCTCCCTGCAGATGTAACGGAGGACAATGTTCATCAGCAGTAATGTTATCGTGATCAGGAATGCGGCGCCCCAGCCCATGGCGTGCATCTCCTCGCTCGGTGAATTGGTGGCGTATTCGTTGATGAGAACCGGAAGGTTCGCGGTCGGCTGTGTGAAATATTGCCACGGCCAGGCATCGCTCCAGAGCGCCGTAAACAGAAGCGGAGCGGTCTCGCCGGCGGTTCTGGCGACGGCGAGCAGGATGCTCGTGACAAGTCCCCCTTTGATGGTCCGGCAGACGATGCACAGCACCGATCGTGCGCGCGTCATCCCCAGAGCAAGGGAGGACTCATGAACGGCGGCAGGCACCATCAGGATCATGTCCTCCGTCGTGCGCATGACAACCGGAAACATGATGATCGCAAGGGAGAGCGACCCGGCGAGCCCCGAACGGTGCCCGGTCGTGACGACCAGCAGGGCATACACGAACACGCCGGCGAGAATCGAGGGCAGCCCCATCATCACGTTGACGGAAAACCGGATCAGATTGCCGAGTCTGCTGTTCTGTCCGTAGATGGCGAGCCCGATGCCTCCGGCAAAAGCGGCGGGAACTCCGATCAAAACCGCCATCAGGGTAATGAAAATGGTTCCGAGGATCGCATTTCCGACTCCGTTGTCGGGTTCGCCCGCGGGTTTGCTCCCGCAGAAGATGAAGTCGAGGCTGATCACTCCTGCGCCGTTTTTGATGACCGACCAGAGAATCCACAGCATACAGAAAACCGCAAGCGCGACGCCCGCCACGGAAAGAAGCCACATCACCGAGTTCAGGAGTTTCCGGAAAAACATCGGGCGTCTGGCGGCAGAAATCACTTCACTCATTTTTCACCTCTCTTTCTGTCCATATTCTTCAGATAGAGCTGAGCAACTGCCTGAACGGAGAGGGACAGCAGCATCAGAATCAGCCCGAGAGCGAAAAGGACACTGCGGAGAAGCCCGTCCGCCTCATTGAAATTATTTGCGAGAGTCGCGGCGATCGTGGTCCCGCTCCCGAACAGAGAGACCGGAAGTTCCGCAACGCCGCCGATTACGAAGAGAACCGCCATCGTCTCTCCGAGAGCGCGTCCGAGTCCGATGAAGACCGCTCCGAAAATCCCGCGGATGCCGTAGCGCAGGATAATGTGCGAAGCCACTTCCCACGAGGTGCAGCCGATCCCGTAGGCAGCCTCCTGAAGCGGGGCGGGAGTCATGCGGAACACATCGCGCATGACGGCGCAGATATAAGGAAGAATCATCAGGGCGAGGATGAGCCCGGCGGTCAGGAAGCCGAACCCGTTGTAATCCTCGCCGAAGAACGGCACTTTCCCGAGGCAGAGCGTATCAGCCAGAAACGGCTGGATGTAATCCTGCATCACGGGGGCGAGGACGAAAAGCCCCCACATTCCGTAGATGATGCTGGGAATCGCGGCAAGCAGGTCCAAAGCCTGACTCAGCGGATATCCGAGCCATTTCGGCGCATTCACAAGAAACAGCGCGGTAATGAATCCCAGCGGAGCCGCGATGCCGACCGCGATCACCGTCGTCACCAGCGTTCCGCTGATCGCCGGGAGCGCTCCGTAAAGCTGCTGGACGGGGTCCCACTGCGTCGACAGGATGAATTTGAAACCGAATGTCCGGAACGCTTCACTTGAGTTGCCCCCCAGCAGGATAAAGAATCCGGCCGCAATCACCAGAGGGATGAAGGTGCACAGGAGCGTCAGGATCATGAACATCCGGTCCCGGATATTTTCTTTCTTTCCGAACTGATAAAACATGCCTCAGGGTCCGTTTCTCTTAAAGTGCGTTTTTCTGTCCGTTGACGGTGATCTCGTTTTTCCAGTAATCGCCGATCATCTTGACCACGTTTCCGGGCATCGGAACATAGTGCATCTTCGCGGCGGAGACGCGTCCGCTCGTGAAGCACCAGTTGAAGTATTTGAGCATCGCTCCGGCAACGGCGGCGTTTTTCTGGTCGCGATGGATCAGAATGTAGGTGACGCCGACAATCGGCCAACTGTCCGCGCCGGGCTGATCGGTCAGCATCTGGTAGAAGCCCTGATCCGCTTTCCAGTCGGCATGTGCGGCTGCGGCGGAAAACGCCCCGCTGTCAGCCGTGACGAATTTACCGTCCCTGTTCTTCAATGAAGCGACCGGAAGCCTGTATTCCGTTGCAAAGGTATATTCCGTGTAGCCGATCGCTCCGCGGCTCTTTCTGACCATGTTGCAGACACCGGGGTTTTTGCTTCCGCCGATTCCCGCGGGCCACTTCACATCGGAGCCGGCGCCGACTTTTTCCGCCCACTCTTTCGATATCTTTGCAAGATAGTCCGTAAAAATGTAAGTTGTCCCGGAGCTGTCGGTTCTGTGCACAACGGTGATTTTGAGTTTCGGCAGACGGAGCCCCGGATTCAGAGCCGCAATGCGCGGATCGCTCCAATTCTTGATCTTCCCGAGGAAAATATCGGCAAGAACCGCCTGATCCAGCTTCAACTGGTTTGTCTTGATTCCAGGCAGATTGTAAACCAGCACCACGCCGCCGCTGAGCATCGGGAACTGAAGCAGCCCGGATTTGTTGAGTTCATCAATTTTGAGCGGCTTGTCGGTTCCGCCGAAATTCGCGGTTTCCGCCTTGATCTGATTGATTCCGGCGCCCGAACCGAGCGGCTGGTAGTTCACGCGGATATCCTTGTTGACATTGCTGAATCCGTAAGTCCAGACCCGATACACCGGCGCGGGAAACGAAGCGCCGACTCCGTTGATCGTGAGGTCCGCGGCGGTGGCGCTCAATGCAAGAGCCCCTGCCAGTACTGCGAGAGTTTGTTTCAACATACCATTTCTCCTTGTTTTCAGTCTTCCGGACTTTTCCGGGAAACTGTATTGTTGAGTCTGTTTCACGGCAGGGACGGCTTCTCACTCCGCCCCGCCTCGTTTTTTTTGATCAATATGTGTTCAAATCAAGTTTCTTCCCGGAATCGAAGCCCCATTGTCCATAGCCGTAGGAATTATGGTTTCCGGCACCTTTGACCGCATCACGGATGACCTGAATATCGGAATTGATATTTTCCGGCACCGCGCTGTCCGGACGGACACTTTCGCATTCCGCCACCACGACCAGCTGCGATTTCTTGGTGGACTCGCTTTCCGTCGAGAACGCCCAGCCGATCAGCGGGATATCCTTGAGAATCGGGATACCGCCCTGCCCTCTCACGACATCCAGTTTTTCAATGCCGCCGATCACGAAGCGGTTGTTTTTGTTGCCGATCATGATGCGGGTCGTCAAAGGCTCAAGCTGCGACTGCCGCGGAGTGCCGTCGGAAAGATATCCCATCAGGGTATTCGATTTGATGGACACATCCAGAATCGTGGCATTCGCCGTAACGGAGGGCGTCACATCCATCTTGAACTGGTAGCCGTTGGAGATTCCTTCCTCGATTTTGAATCCGCTGTCGGAAAGGACAGTTTCATCCTTGCCCCAGGTGATCCCTTTCACACTGTCCGAGACCACGACTTTCTTCCCGCATTCCTGTCCGTTCTTATAGAACCGGGCTCCGTTGTGCGCAGTCAGAGTCACGCGGACATCCCCGTTGGCGTCGGCAGTCTTTGCCGCGCCGATCACGGCGTTCGCGGGCACGACCGTAACCGTCGTTCCGCCCATGTCCACCATGTCTGTCACCGGCGTCACGGCGCCGTTTTCGTCATAGTTGTTTCCGAGCTGCATTGTGAACGCCGGATTGATCTGATCGCCCTGTCTGGCATAGACGATTCCGGTGTTTCTCACAAGAGAGCCTTTTTTATTGTTGCGGATGGAAAGTTCGCCGGTATATGCGACCTTGCCTTTCCCCCTGGAAACAAGAAAGTCGAGATAACGGGTATTCCACTTCGGATTGAAATTGAAATACTGGGAATTGCTGGAGCCTGCGCCGCGCTGAAGTCCGCCGCCGAAAGTCGCGGACCAGTTGTCGCGATATCTTGCGCCCGTGCTGAAGAAGTCCGCGCCGTCATTGTTTTTCCATGCCTGGAAGTCGGCGCCGAGACGCCCGTCGTTTTCCGCGTAGATCTCATAGATCATATATTTCACGCGGACTTCGGGATGCGGGACATCGTAAAGTTTCAGCATGTCTTCGATATTCTTGCGGGAATAGAGCGCGGTGTTGAAGAAGAGACAGTTCAACCCCTTGTCAACTGCGACCTTGTCCTTGCCTCCGATCAGTTCCACCGTATCGTCGGACATGTTCGCACCGACGTTTTTGATCATCGTATTGAGTTCGCTCGCCGGACGGTTTGCGGGGAAATAGATGAATTTCGGCTGGCCGGACGAGTTTCTCATGCCGGGCTTGTCGAGATGGGCGACGATGGAGTCGATTCCCATGCCGTTGGGGCTGTCCTTGAAACGGTATTCTTCTGCGGAAATGATGACCGCGCCGACGCCGTCCGCAAATTTGATGCACTCTACTCCGGCGGGAACCGCAATTCCGCTTTTCGTGCGATAGATGTTGTAGTAGTTGTGCGGCTGATTCGGATCATCGCCGTCTTTGTAGTTCACACGCAAAGCCTGCACCATTTCGCGCAGGTAGGGGCGAATCGCATAGGCGTCGGCATGTTTCAGGAGATAAGTCTTTGTGATGATCTTCGGATCGTTGGTGTCACGGATGAAATGAACCATCTCCGCCCCCTCCCTGATATTCAGGCGGAGCTGCGCCTGCACCATGGACGGGAAATATGCGGGATTCGCATTATTGGACGGCATTTCATTTGCAAGGAGCGCCGATCCGCAGAGAGCGAGAAATGCTGTGACAGCCTGTCTTTTCATATTCTTTCTTTTCATGATTGCTTCATTCCTCTGTTATTTCTTCGCGGGGACAAGATCCGTCAGAGAAGTCATGCGGCCGGAGAGTTCCGCGATATCCGCATCGGGGTGGACAAACTCGGCGGTGACGGTCAGGAAGAAATGGGTTTTATCAATATTTTTCGTAGTGTAGCCGAATATATATTTCAGCACCGGGACTTCGCAGAGGAACGGAACGCCGATCGTCTGTTCCACTTCGGAATCCTTGGTCCATGAGGTCAGGAGCTTTTCATGATTGACCGCCATCGTCACATAGGAATCGACGGTACTGGATTCCGTCAGTTCCTCGCCGTAATTGTTGCGCTCGACGACCTGCGAAGAATTCAGTTGATAGTTGAAGTTGACGTTGCCGCCGAATTTCCTGCTGTAATCCTCCCTTGTAAAAGGCAGGAGCCCGTCCTTATCCGGTCTGATGGAGTTGAAACAGATCACCGGATTGGAGACCGTGACGGCGAATTCCGGCCTGGAAGAACGGATGAACGTCTTGTCGTTTTCTTCGCCGTCCTTGACGAGATTCTGATATTCAGGCGAAAATGCAAGTTCGTAACTTCCGCCTTCCTTGTTGGTAATCGTGAGGCTGCCGCTGCTTGCAAGCGTCGCCTTTCCGTTCTGCTGGAGAAGACGGATGAAGCTCATATCAAATGCCGGAGCCACGAAAAATCCGCCGTAGGAATAGGAGAATGCGCCTGAAGCCGAGGGGGCGATCTGAAGCAGCTTCTGAATCAGCGCCTCATTCAGCTTCAGGCTCGTCAGATTGAATCCGGCTGCCATGAGATCCATTCCGGGGCCGTTTTTCCATGCAAGGTAATCGACGCCGAGATCGCGCATCGTGCTCTCGCGGATCTCATAGACATGGAATGTCAGATTCACCTGCGGAAGCGGACGGTCGAGCCATCCGATATATTTGATCAGGTCGCTGCTTTTGCGTTCGGAGTCTTTCCAGTAGATCAGGTTCGTGGCTTCATCATATTTGACAGTCGCATCCTGCTTCCGGTCGCTCGTCGCATTGGAGGGAATTCCGGTGGAGATCATGAGATCCACAATCTCCTGGCTGGAACGGAATTTCGGAGTATAGACATAACGCTGAATTCCGGTTCCGTCGAGAAGGGAACCGAAAGGACCGCGTTTGGCGGAAGGCCGGTCCAGCTTGGCGATCATGTCATCCACATAGGGCATCATCCTGACGCCGGTGGTAACGACGATCATCTGTTTGGCTGAGGTATAATTGATCCGGTCGACTGTGGAGTTGGAAGCATAACGCTTCACGGCTCCGAGGACAAACGGCACCAGGTCGTTCGCCTTGAGATGTTTGAGGTCGTAGACTTTGCTGACCATGTAATTCTGGGCGTCATCCTCCTTGAATCTGATTTTCTGGACTTTGTCCGGTGCGGGTTCTTTCGTTTCGGAAGCGGGATCGAAAGCTGCCGCATCCATTGCGCACAGCAGTCCGCAGGCGCCGCCGAGACTGATTCGAAACCATTTGTCGTTCATGGAAACTCCTTTGTTTCTTTGTTTGGGTTCCGGCATTTCCGCCGTCGATACCCAATAAGATAACACCCGTTGATTAGCCCTCTGTGAAGCGATTATTAAAGTTCCGTTAACTTCTTTCCCGCTTCTTTTCCAACAATATACAAGCACAGGATTCAGCGGAAATTAAGAAAGTGTTAGAGTTCTGTTAAAAGCAATGAAAAAAGCCTCCGGCATATGCGGGAGGCTTGTAAAAGAAATGTCAGGACAGATACCTGCGGAGCATGATTCCATTTTGAAAGAGATTATGTCTCCTCCTCGCGGAAATCTGAAAAACGCCTCATGACGCGCATGATGAGAAACATGATCAGGATAAAAAAGACCGGGCCGACCACAAACAGCCAGCGGATACCGAGATATTTCGTGACAATCCCTCCCGCCAGCGGCGCCATGAACCACCCGAAAGAACGTGCCGATGCCGCCCAGCCGAAAATCAGCCCGCGTGTCTGCGGAATCGTCTTGCGGCACAGCCAGATCTGAAGTGCGGGATCAAGCCCGCTGCTGGCGAAAATCATAGCAAAACGGGCGCTGAACAGGAAAAACATACTGTGCGCAAAAGTCAGGCTGAACATGAATCCCGCCGTAATCAATGCGGAATAAATCGCGATCACGCCCGGAGGATGCCGGTCCGCCAGATATCCCAGAAGAAAACCGGAAAGCACTCCCGCAATCCCGCAGAACGCCTGCAGCGCGCCCGTCCATGCGGACGCTCCGTCGATCCCTCCGTTGATATCCTGAACGAACAATGGAATAAAGGACGAGTCGAACTGCCGCGCAAACATCACGGTGCCCATGAGAAACAGAAGCGGCAATGCCAGCGCAAGGTGTCTTTTCTTGGGAGTGATCGAACTGAAAAAACCGCGGTGGCTGTGAAGCAGGGGAACGAAATATTCATGTACGCCGAACAAAACCAGCAGAAACGGAATCAGCATCAGAAAACCGGAGATGAGGAAAGCGGTCCGGTATCCGAAATATTCCGCGGCGAAACCGCCGATGAAAGCGCCGGTCAAAGCGCCGGAAAACACCGCGCTGTTCAGGGAACCGAGCGCAAAACCGCTGTGTTCCTCCGGCGTATGCGTTGCGACAAGAGTCTGAGCCGCGGAAACCGAGCCGCATAACGCGCCTTGAACCAGTCGCAGAAGAATCAGGTAAACCGGAGCATGAACCACTCCCATCAGGCCGAGGACAAGCACGCCGCCGAGATAAGAGCGCAAAAGCATTTTACGCCGTCCGTATTTATCGGCAAGCGCCCCCCAGACAGGCGCAAACAGCATCATAGTCAGCGGGGTCCCTGCCCCGAACAGCGCGACCCAGAAATCAATATTGCCGCGCGTCACCCCCATTTCCTGCATGTAGAACGGTGCAAACGGAAGCCCGAAAGCAAAACCGATCTGGGAAAAAAACTGTGCGATCCAGACCATGGTAAGATTTTTCTTCCATGTCCTGCCGAAGTCCGGCTTCTCCGGGAAAGAATTATCCGAATCCATCTTTCAAAGAGTCCTTCATTCATTCTATTACTGGAAAAAGGACTCTACACGCAAACTGCGTTTTTTGCAAATGAAAAAGCGGAAATAGTTTAATTTTTGAATTATTTCATACCATGCGTCAGCGAGTCCAGATAACTCCTGAAATCCGCAACGGAATAGAAAATCCGGTCCGGCTTCAGGCTCAGCAGAACCTCCGGCTCCGCAGAGGGAGCCCATGCCGCGGAAATCACCGGTATGCCCGCCGTTCTTGCGGACTGAATGTCACTGGGTGCATCGCCGACATATACGGCTTCCTCCTCTTTCAGCCGAAACTGTTTGAGGACACGGCGGATTCCCTCGGGTTTATCCGGTCCGGAAGGAGAACCCGTCTCCACGACATCGAACAGTTCTGCAAACCCGTAATACGCCAGCGAGATATCACAGCTCCTGCGTCCCTTGCCGGTGACAAGCGCAGTAATCACATGCTTCCGCCGCAACTCCCGAAGCAACTCCGGAATTCCGCCAAACGGCGCGGGACACATTGCATGGAGATCACGGTAATGTTTCAGATAATCGGCAACTCCCTGTTCATAAAACTCCGGAATCAATGCCCGGATGGTGCCTTCCTCACTCGGACCGAATGTCGCAGTAATCTCCTGATCGGAAAAACGTCTGCCAGCCAGTGGCTCGATGGATTTTCTGAAAGCGGCAATGCAAAGCGGGAGAGTATCGCATACGGTTCCGTCAAAGTCGAAAATAACAGCCTTCAACATCTTGATCCTGCCTCCTTCGGTATTTGAGTATAGCGGCACCGGTCAATATATCATACGGTGCCGTATTTTCAAGATGATAAAAAAACATGCCTGAGTCCACCCGGTATCAGATTATTTCCGCACGAAAAAAGGACGGACCGGATTCATCATGAAAACCGGTCCGTCCACTTTACCGTATGTTGCAGTTTTATTTTTCTTCCGCCGCTTCATTGCTCTGGGGAATTACCGACAATCCGTTCATCACAGAAACATCGGGATAAAGATTTCGCGCCGGAGAAAGTTCCAGTTTATTGTCATTGCCATAATTATTAATCGTAGTGGAACAGGCGCTAAGCACTGAAATCAGAATAAAAATTGCAGCGAGGAATACATATTTCATCTTTTCTTTCTCCTTTTTTTATAGCCGACCATACCTTTCAGCTCCACAATATCTGAAAGACATGGACAATTCATGCGATGCCGTGAACAGACATCGTGACTGACTTTGTTTTTATCGATCTTCGCAATCCACCGTATCGTTCCGATATAAGCTCCGATCGAGGCAAGAACAGCCACAGTCAATGTGCTCATGACAGCTTCAATCGACAGTGTCATTTCTGTATCCTCCTTTCGTATGCATCGAGCCATGCGTTACAGGCAGTTGTGCCGCTGATGCCGAGATTCGACGCCTGCATTACACTATACCAGTAGGCACGTTCCGCGCGGTAGGACGGACGCAACATGCGCCATGTCCAGAGCGGATATTCCGCGTCGAAGATTTTACGTGTGTTACGCTTCCAGTCCGCGACGACTTTATCAAAAGTTCCGAGTGTTCCGTCCGACTCGTGGAACTGCACATCGTGAATCAGAACCAGAGGCTGATACAGACGCATGACGGCGGTCAGAGTCTTCCGGCTCCAATCGTGCCAACTGTCGGGGCCCGCGCCGTTGTAGATGTGTGTCAGTTCCGAGTTCAGATAACCGTCAAGAATCTGCCGTCCATCGAGATCATAATCGGTGCAGAGTCTCCGCAGTTCCGCGATTTCCTCAAGTGTTGCTGCGTTCATCGACAGCCTCCTTTCCTGTTGCATTCATGCGGCGCAGGAATTCGTTTTCCGTGAGCATTGCGTTCCACTTTTGCATAAACGGTTCGCAATGTTTCCAGATTCTATGGGCGTCACGCTCCAGCGTGATTGCCCGCAGTCCGGGCAGTGTGCAGAGCGTATAAAGCACAACACCGAGCCGCCGCCGCTGGTATTTGTGGCGGAGCTCATGCACCGCCGTAGACACGATCAGCGCCGCCCAGTTCGAGAGCGCCGCCGGATGAGTATTGACCGTCCGCCCGATCGGGTTTGCGAAAAACTCCATCGGGTCGGCATCGGCATATTCCGGCATCAGGTAGACCCGGTTTTTCAGCAGCGACAGCCATGCGCCCATAATGCCGCCGCGCATCCCCCAGCAGTATTTATATTCCATTGCGCTGTAATGGATTGTTTTCAGCCACATTCCCGCGGCAGTATCGGCATACCTCCGCAGATACCAGAGCATCGCATTCCGGTCAACCTGCGGCACCGGATAAGATTTCAAAAGCGACAGACTCGTAAACATGATTCACCTTTTCAGTTAAGAGTTACTTTTCAGTTAAGAGTTAAGAGTTAAGAGTTAAGAGTTAAGAATTTTTTATCTCGCAATCTCGCAATCTCGCAATCTCGCTATCTCGCAATCTTGTTATCTGATTCAAATCTCGCAATCTCGTTACCGTCTGACTTGTCCGATTGGTCCGACCAGTCCGTCATTCCGCGTTTTCCACTGGTAAAAAGCGGATGAGCTTTGCAAGCTGCCGGTAAGTGTCCATGTGCGGCTGCTCGGAGCCGTAAAACTCCAGATTGGTCGTGATCGCGTCATAGACGGTTTTCATGGTCAGCGCGAGGGCGGCTTTTTCGGCGTCGGTCAGCGGTGCGGACTGGATCGCCGTCATGACAACATCCTGCGTGGAGTCATAGGGCAATCCGAGCTGGTCGAGCTGCGCCTTATACTGCCGGACGCGGAGTTGCAGAGCCCCGTCGCCGGCGGCGTCTCTGGCGTAGAGGTCGGCATAATATGCCGTCTCGACTTCAAGCCGGGTATACTGCCGCACGCTCAAACCGAGTTCCGCGAGCTCCTCCGTTGATTTGAGCTGCCCGTTGACATATAGCGGTATGCGCATCTGCTGCGGCACGTTGACCGTCCGCGTGACATACGGCGTTTTGATGTCATACTCCGCATTGTTGAGCGTGCTGTCAACCAGCGTTTCTTTCACGATATCCGTATCGAGTTCAACGGTTTCCGGCGTGATGGTTTCTTCGTTCATGGTATCTCCTTTATGATTCAATAGTTATTTGCCAATTACGATTGATGAGCGTTTGTTTTGCCGCGTTTGCATCTGTTGTCAGTGTATAAGTCTGCCCCAAATTTCCGATTCGGAACCAGCCGTTTTCAACAGTTCCCGCCGCCAGTGATATAAGCCATGAGCTTATGATATCTGATGTCAATCCAGTTATATTTGATAAGCCGCCGTATATATCAAAATGTGTTACATCGGCAGGCATTACCAACCCGCTAACATCGACAATACAATTAGTGAGACTGATGTATTTTTTTACAGCTAGAATATTCGTCATGGATTCTGTTATATCACAAGACCAGAAACTTAACATATCAATTCCGTTGAATAGCGAAATATCTGACACTGTAAAGTTTTGGAGTTCCAGATGGTTTATCTGATCTGAATCAAGTCTTTGGTAATTTATTCTCGAAGCGCTGCTATTGACCAGTCTTACAGATGTAATACGGGTCTGCGCTGAAAATGTGATGGCAACCCATGAATTGAGTTTAAGATCTATCTGTAAGCCGAATACAGACGAATCTAGTGAACTTAAATCCAGAGAACTCCCAGCATAGTTCAGAGAAACCTTATACAGTTTCGATCCTTCCGGAATACTGAATGATGTGATGCTGATATTACTTGCATCCAGAGAATCAACTGTTGCCGGAAAGTTTTTAATCTCCGAAATTGTTCCACTTCCGATTGTAAGTCTTTTAATATTCGGCAGTGTATTGAGAAACATCGTTCCGTCAACATCATACAGGAACAAATTGCTTACCTTGTCTTTCACAGACTCCGAGCTGATTACGCTCAACTGTTGATAAGTCAAATATAAATCTTCGACTGTATCAGACAATATAATAGAGTCATAGGTATTAAATGCACCATACTCGAAATTGCACAGCCCGATAACTTTCGCCGCTGGAAGATTCCTCGCATCAAAAGTGGTTTCAGAAACTCCGCCCCAAAAACCTATTGCTGATTCCAGCAAAGAGTAATTAAGATTCTGCATAATAAAGTTTGTTGAAATACTTGATATTGTTCCAGATACCAGAGATACATCAACATCAATATTTTCAAGAGCAGAAGTATCTGTAATCATATATGTTATATTTCCTCCTGCACCTGTCGCTGTTTGTATGTTATTTCCAAATGCGACCGAAATTGCTGAGTTTGCATCTTGAACTGTAAATCTCGCTTTTGGATTTCCTGGCTCGGGAGCACTATATCCGACTAATTTGCAAAGCGACACACCTTCAGGAATGTCCCCTCCGCCCGGATCATCATCAATCACACCGACTGCATATTTGACCTGATAGAAGATCTTGCTCCTGACCTGCGCGATTTCGAGCACATACACCCCCGGCGTTGTGGTGATGTCCGCGCCGAGCGTGACCCAGTCCGCCGGAATGTTGATTGTCTGCTTTGTGGTGTCGACGACGAGCTCCCCGCTGTCGCCGTCCTGCCAGTTGGAAAGGGCAAGCGTGATTTCGCCGGACGCCGTCAGATTCCAGCGGGCGTATTGATCGTGATCGAGCGTGACCGTCCCCGTATCGGCGATCAATTTCGTGACAGCAAGAAAATGACCGCGGTATTCGGTGGCGTATGCCCGTTCCGCAACATATTTGCGTTCGCCGGAACTGTCTTTCGGGTTCGCGTCGGATGCGTCGGAATCGTCCGCCGGACTGTCCGGGTTGAACAGAGGATTTTCCGCCGCCTTGAACACGCGGTGAATCAGCGAGATTTCCCCTGTCGGCGTGGTGCCGTCAAGCTCGCCGTCGCCGAGGGCAAACGCATATTCATTCTCCGGCGTGTCTTCGAGCGTGTAATATCTGCCGATTGCCCGCGCCCCCTTTGCGTGATTCTTGAGCCGATAGCCCGCCGTGTAGGAGTTCGCCGCCGTGACTTCATTCAGATTGCCGATGATAAACGCGCCGTTTGCATTGACTCCGTTGTCTTTGTTCGAGTTTCCGAACACCGTAACGTTCACGGACGCGGTGAGCTCGTTCAGGTCTCCGAAGATGTTCTGAAACTGATAAGTCTTGTTGTTGGAGCCGTAAATCCGGACAAATCCGAGGCTGTTTTCGTTGTTGTCGCCGTGGATGGTGACGCTGGAGCCGTATTTGTTGTTCGAACCCACGACAAAACATTGAAACGCCCGTTCCGTTTCGGTCTTCGGCGTTGTGCCGTCCTCCTCATAGACCGTATTCCCGTCATCGTCCGTGACTTCGCTTGTCGTCTCCAGCGGCGCATTGTCGAACCCGATTTCGAGACTGTGATTTTCAGTGAGGTTCTGAATGACCGCAAACGTATCTTCCAGAGCCGCCGCATCCGGCAGAGCCTCATACGTGTCTACCGCCGCATTTTCCACATCAATCGCGCCGATGGTCTTTGAGGTCAGTGCCGTGATTTTGTAATGCCTGCCGGTTTCGATGCAATAGAAAATTCCGCCGAGCTCCGGGTTCTGCATGTTCGCCACATCCGCGAGAGTCGCGACCCGCGCCCGCGCATCCAGCGGCGTGTTGACGGCGGACGGTATCAGATTGCCAGTTGTTTTTGTAGCCATCGTTTATTCTCCAATGTAGATGATTGTTTCAGCGTCAACAAGGCTGAACTCACCGTAAGCCTTGTAGGTTATGCCGTTCAGCGTGAGATCAATGCCGTTCGCGCCTGTTCCAGTCGCCCCGTTGTCTTCATTGAACGGGACTTTCCCTCCGACGCCGTCATCTTGCATCACGGTCAATCCGGAGTCCGCCGGAACGAGCACGAACAATACCGCCCCCGCCGGAGCCGTGACATTGATCTGCATTGCCCCAGCGTCCGCCTCCGTGACGGTTTGGAGCGTCAACATGTCGCCGGTGATCTGCGACACCTTGTAAGTCGCCCCGTCATTGACATACCCGTAATACATTTTCCCCGTGACCTCCGGCTCGTCAGGATTGGTTCCGGCGTTGTCAATCAGATCAAGGAGTTTGTTTTCAAATTCTTCCACGCTCAATTTCCCACCGCGATCCACATACTTCTGATACAATGTTTTTTCCGTTGTTCCCTGTGCATAATAAATCCATCCGGTTTGATAATCCGGAATATTTTCAGAAAAATATATGCGCCATTTGTTGTCCGTTGTCCTGACAATCCGCGCAACACCATCATTCGTATATGTTCCAAGAAACAGTTCTCCGGCATCTGTATCAATGGAAACTGAGGCAATGGCACTGTCTATAAATGGCGGACACTCGAATTCGAGGCAGTTGTTGACAACAATTACGGCTCCTTCCGGCGGCATTTCATTATCTTCCGAAGAAAACCGTGTTCGCGGAATAGGTTTTACATGTTCTCCGTCTCTGCCGGAAAACCAGACAACATCCAACGGACCGTTCCAGTCATCAAGAACATTACTTTGTTTGACATAAATATGGATTGTCGTCTTCCTGGCGATTTCATCAATCTCGGAATATGCAAAGGAAAAACCTTTTTCCGCTGCGGCATATAGGTCGCGATCTGACAAGGTCTTGCCTGATGCGTCAATCCGGAAATCCTGCCCTGCGGGACCAATCAAAGAATGAAGCCATTCTTCAAGTGTCCCGCTGTATCCAAGCGATTGTGCCAGCTCATAAGCGCTTTTCCCGTTTTCTCCATCCTTGCCATCCGCGCCGTCCTTGCCCGGAGTGCCGTCTTCTCCGTCTTTGCCAGGAGCGCCATCCGCGCCGTCCTTGCCCGGAGCACCATCTTGTCCCGGAGCACCGTCTTGTCCGTCTCTGCCCGGAGCACCGTCTTTGCCGTCTCTGCCCGGAGCACCGTCTTTGCCGTCGGCACCATCTTTGCCAGGAGCACCGTCAGCCCCTTGCAGAGATATCAGCCAATCCTTTTCAGAACCGACAAAACCGTTTTTTACTGCAATATCATAGGCACTTGCACCTGCTGGAATGGTAATATTGTCTATTTTTTTATCAATCAGAGTATTGATGTCATTTTCTTTCAGATATTCTGTATGCTCGTGCTTCAACAACGCATATATATTATTATGGTTATGATCTGATAGAGCATATCTCTCCTGTTTATCTGTAAGTTCCGAAACGTCTTTGGGAATATCATCTTTTGTCGCAATCAGTTCTTTATCTACGCTGATACTCAATCCGTCAACAAGAATTCCCCATCCCTCTGCCAGTCCGATATTACCGTCCACGGTGACATGTGGATATTTCGCAAGATGTAGATTGATTGCATCTTGAATTGCCTCTGACATGGAAGCGTCAAGCTTGAATATCTTGTTATAAATCCGTATCTTTTCTGAAAATATTTTATCTTTGCCGTCTGTGAGAATCTCAAGATTGAAAACCCTGCTTCCGAAACGATGCACAAATATGAAAGCACGCCATAAGGCCTCATTATACAGCAGGAAATCAACCTGAATCCCGCCTTCCCCGGTTTGCCTGACTCCGGAGAATTCTGCACAGATGATTTTGTTTGCGGTAAGCCGCAGCATGCAATGATCTTCCGTCAATCCGGTTATGATAATCCGAAGATTGTCATGCAGATAAACTTTGTCACTGCTTTTCAGGCTTTCATGTTTCAAATCAACAGTAATGATATTCATTTCTCACCATATATTTCTGTTTTGTAACGTCTTGCGTTGATTTTCCACAATTCACTTTTGGGAGCATCAATACCAATTCTGCGCTCTACCGCCGAATAAATCACAAATGACTTTGCCGCTCCTTTCAGGTCCGGCCGCAGGGGAAAGACGTCTTCTGCTTCAACATCTCCGATCAGAATCTCATCTCCGTTTTCATCCATGCGGGCATCCGCGCGGACAGCAAGAATATCTTTGATACCGTTGTTCAGATACATCAGAAGTTCTTCATCGCTCCAATGATATTCTCCCGACTTGAGTTCTGCATAGAATTTTTCGATATTGACTTTCCAGAGCGGATCGACGGAAGCATCCTTGCCGAGACGGATTTCCTTTGCCTTCGCGATTGCGTAGGCGATGACAGCAGCCCGGTATTCTTCACGCAGTGACTCAATACCATTTCCGTCTCCGATTCTGGCATCCGGACGTTTGGCGGCAATTTCAGCGACTGCATCTGTAATAAAGCCATTGAGAACATCATCACTCCAACGATACGGCACCGCATTCAACTCATGCTGATAACGCTCTGTATTAACTTTCCATCGGGCATCCGAGGCAGCTTCTTTCCCGAAACGACGTTCGATTGCGCGAGCGGCGGCATAAACCTCCAATGCGTCTTTGAACTCCTGCCGGATTCTTCCGATCCCCGTTGCGGTAGAAGATATGACAGCATCCGACCGTTTCGAAGCAATATCATCCGCTCCATGTTCCAAACACTTTTTCAGATCGTCGTTTGTCCAGTGATAAGGAACAGAAGAAACTTCCTCCTGATACTTCTTCCGGAACAACTGATAACGCACAGATTCAGGATTGGTTTCGATTTCCCCCTCAAAAGCTCGCATCAGAACATAGGCGGACAATGCGTCTTTAAATGCACTCCGGACACTGCCTCCGTCTTTAGCATCGGGACGTTTCCCGACAATATCCGCAATTCCTTCTGCATAATAGCGTTCAACACTGCCTCCATTCCAGTAGGCATAATTGACGTCCTGCGATACATCGCTCTGGATATCCGATAACGATACCGCACTGCCGATTTCTTCGGGATCATCCAGATTGCGGCGCAGACATGCCAGCAGACCGGATTCGGTTTCGGATATGCCTCCGGAAGCGTCTGTATCATCAAGAGCAATCCGGATATCCCCAAGCAGCTCTCCGCTCCCGTCAGATATTGCCTGTCCCTTATCGGTATCTTCCAGCTCTATTCTGATTTCTTCGATCAAATCCTTTACCAGCATTTACTTGAATCCTTCCTGTCTTTTTAGCTTGCGTCCTACCCCCCTCACTTCGCAATCTCGCAACTTCGCAATCTTGCAATCTTACCCGGAAAATCCTGCACATCCGGTTTCGTTGTCATCTGCGGAATCCGCAATCGCCCGTGTGATTTCAGCATGGTATGAATCGGTGTAATACCTCTCCAATTCTGCGGAAAACCACGGACGCCCTCTCTGCCTTGCCAGACGGGCACACGCACCATAAACCAGTCCGTCCCGATACCGCTGAATGATTTCATCCGGAAGATTACCGCTATCCGCAGTAGGAATCAGGACACTGGCAATGTCGATCATGCCGCCGTCATAACGCATGAGTATGTTACGGTCAATCAAAACCGTATTGACATTGCAGAGGTGATACTTTGTCTCCGAAGCGAGTTCTTCCGGTTCATTCTTCTTCCGGAGCCTTACGGACAGGATACGCCGCACAATTGCATCACGCATTCCGGCGGCATCATATCCGATCAGGTCTTTCTCTATGCGGTAGTGAAACCGTTCAATCCAGCTTTCCGACTGTATGCAGAAGTCCCTGCCGCATTCGCGTAACGCGCGGATTACGGAGGAACGTGGCACTTTGCATCCGATTTCATTCTCCACACTGAAAGCCAGATCGTTCAAACTGTTCTCGCTCAGAGACATTGTTTACTCCTCGTTACCAGCATCAGCCTCGGCAGCGGCTTCATCTTCAAGAGCTTTGCGTGTCTTCCGCGTTCCGTCAGCTTTCAGTTTCATAAATTCAGCTTCGGTTCCCTCCCCAAGAATATCAAAGGAACACCGGGCAATCTTCCGGTTGATGATTTTTTTTGTATTGATATCCTCATAACGGTATTTGATTACCGCTCGCCGCGCCGTCTGAACAAAACATTCGGGAATCACAACGGTTACTCCGCGACGAATCACCAGAATATTGCCATTGACTCCAAGCGTGATGTTCTCCGGTTCCGAGTTAGAGGTCCGTTCGTGGAATCGAACTCTGTAAAACTTCTCCCTGTTCCTCAATGTCTTTTTGACTTTGGGAATATTTTGTTCGTTCTTCGCTTCTCCGGTCTGCATTCCGGCATTCTCGCCGTTCTGTGCCTTGACTGTTTCGGATTCACTGTCTTTGTCTTTTACCTTTGCCATTGTATGGTCTCCCTGTAATGATGTTGAAAAAAACGGGGAGAATCACTCTCCCCGCGTCAAGCTTAATACTGTGCGGTTGCCGCACACTCGATATTGGCAATCCATGTGTCCTGCAGAATCGCGCCTGCCATCCACGATTTCCAGCCGACATAACCGCGCTGTCCGAGCGGGTCGCTCTTGCTGATCTTGCCGGGATTGAGAACGCTGATTGTCGCAGCGTTTTTACCGGCAAGCGGAGTAAACGCATATGCGTCGCGGGCAATGGCGATCATGGTATAAACATCCGCTTTGCCTCCGCCTGTTGCCGGATTATCTCCCTCGCCGGGGACAATCGCCGGAGGTTTAACACCGTTGGAAAGATAATCTCCCACGGTAGCCCCTGCCTGCAATTCCGGCTCAAACATGGATGTCAGGATGACTCGAAAGTTTTCCACTTTCCCGACCTCGAACTCGGAAATCGGTCTGAGTCCTGCGTATTTTTCCACCGGAACGAATCCGGTAATCTCTCTGATATCCGCCTCCAAATCAGTATGTCCGAGAAGCACAAAGGACGCACCGACGGGTTCCGTCGCAATATTCGGTCCCGCTTTGATGATCTGCGTAATCTTCCTCGCACGGACTCGCCGGAAGGCACGGTTAACCATACGCAGCATGGACAGGTCAATCGGTTTGGATACGGACGCAGTTGCCGTTCCGCCGCAGTAGAAGCGATTCGTCGCGGCATTCAGAATGCCGATCTTGATTGCTTCCAGTGTTTCGCCCGCCTGCTCGCCGATCAGATCCGCCATTTCGTTCAAAATGGGATCTTCGTGCGTATCATTGATTACATCGGTCAGCCCCGCCAGACCGCCATACTGCTGGAGAGTCGCTTCCACATCGGTCTTGGTCAGCTTCTGCGCCGTTGGAGTTACCCCTTCGGTCAGTGGCGTCATTGCCTTGCCGAGTGTCTCATACCGCCGGAACACAATCTTTTTGGACTTGTTTTTCGGCACGGGGACAATCTGCGCAAATTTGTCCACAACAGTTTCAGCCTGTCCGCGTTTCAGCAGTTTTTTCACGGCATACGCCGCAGTTCTCGGGGAAATATCCCCATAGCTTGTTTCGTTAGCCATAATTAGCCCTTTCTTTTTTGGGCTTCTGCCGAGCCTCTGTTGTTATAAAAAATCTTGTTTATTTTTGCTCACAGGAACTCAATCGTCAGGTCTTTCTTGTGATATACGCATTTGGTTCCGCGACACCGGAGATAGAGCTTGCTTCCACGGGCGACAACTGCTTTCAGGAGCAGTTTCCCACATGCAGGACACCGGACTTCCTTCCGATCAAGAGCCTTTGCAAAATCTTTCTCCGGGCTGTTCATTTACTTGACCTCGTCATCGGGAATACTGTCCCAGGCGTCATCAAACGATTCCCCGCCGCCACCTTTACTGACTCTGTTTGAGGAGGCGTTCAGACCACGGTAAACTTCATTTTTCCGATTCTGCCTCTGAACCTGAATCCCCTTGTCGGACTTGAATTTGTTCAGAATATCAATTGCGTCGGCGGGATCGTTAATCCGTGTTACAGCCTGCTGCACATACCGAGGCTGATTCTTGAGCCAGTCAGCAAAATCCCGTTGTTTCGTCAGTATTTCTGTTGCATCCGGATGCACCTTGAGCACCTCCTCCTGGAATGCAAGCTGGCGGGCATGTTCTCGCGTCTGCTCCTCATACTGCCGCATCCCCTGCAAATACTGCTCCATCCTGTCGAAACGTTGTATCATTTCTGCATTAGGAACACCGCCGGATGAAGCAAACTTCTGCATCATCAATGCCATACAGCGGACGTTGAATTTTGCTTCTTCGGGATAATCGGCGGCAAACTCTTTCAGATCATCCGGCAGATCAGCCATAAAGCCGTCCACATCAAACGGTTTTTCCTCTGCCGGTTCTGCTTTCGGATCACTCTCCGCGACATCCGGTTTCTTCTCCGGTTCTTCTGTCGTGTTCTTTTTATCCGTATCCGCAGTTACACCGGGTTCACCGGGATCACCATTAGGATCAGGTCCCGGACCGTCCAAATTGTCAAGAAAACTGTAATCCGGTCTGTCCTGCGGCTTCTTCCCGTCTCCCGCTCCCGGCTCCTGCGGCTTTTCTTTCGCATCCGCCCCCTCGCGATCTTGCAACTTCGCAATCTCGCTATCTCGCAATCTCGTCCCCTCCGCCGGCTGCGCCTCTCCTTCAGGTTCCTCTGCCGCGTTCCGGTCTTTTTCGCTATCTCGCAACTTCGCAGTCTCGCTATCTCGCAATCCTGCATCTTCTTCTGCTTCATTCCACGCATCATCAAATTCAGAATGCACATCCTCGTTTTCTTCGATTGTCGGGTTCTGGATGTCCTGCTCCACCACTGTTTCATTCGCGCTCATCAGCGTCTCCTTCTTCTTCGTTGTTACTGATTTGATTGATTATTTCAACCGCCCGATCCAGTCCGGCGGCTAAACCTACCAGATATCGAAAATCTCCAAGTCCATGACTGACACGCGGTGCCTTGAGCAGCGTATTTACGGCGTCATCTTTCTCCTGCTTGAGTATTTTCAGTATTGTTTCCAGTTGCATATCCATTGCACACATCCTAAAAAAATAAGGTTTTTATTTACCCATTGGGCGAAAAAAAAAAGAAAAAAGGACTGAAACAGCCTCATTTTTTCGAACCAAAATAGAAATTTCAACCTGTAACTTCTGTCAACTCTCCGCGCGCATAAACTTCTGTCAACAGCAGGGATAATTTTTTCTGAAAAAAAAATGATTTTTTTCTTTTTTTGCTCTTGAAAAACTCAATAATATAGAGTATTTTATACTTAACATCAACGCCGGAAGGAGGTGCAAGATCAAAAAAATTGTGTTACAGCCAGGTGAGTGTTGTCCCTACTGCGGACAGCGCAAACGCAAAGCCAAAACAATGACAGCAAAACAAATCCAGGCATGCAAAGACAATCTTGCCAAAAGAACAAACAAAGGAGGACGCCCGAGAAAAAGTGAGAAATAAAAAAAAGAGCCCCGAACCGGCTGCAACCGATTCAGGGCAAAAATGTTGAACCAGTAGCCATGACGAAACCGGAGCAACGGCATATACTATACCCGCCGATGCTCCAAAATGCAAGGAGCAGACAATGAAACATTACATCAGTGAAAAGAAACTCTTAGACAACATCATCGGAACAACCGAATCAGGCTATATCAGCCAGATCGGCAAAATGGTGTATGACTGGTCTTATCAGACGATACCGTATTATGTTACTAACGAACGTTATCCCATACGTACAAAAGATAGACGTATGGCATCTCACATACACGTAATAACACAAGACGGAGTTTTTCTTTGCACAACTTTTTTAGAAAAGAAAAATAATACCCATCCGGAAGTTTTGAAAATGCAATATAAGGCTGATATGTTGGCAAGCGTCCTGTATTTTGACGAGCACGGCTACGGTTATTATAGCGAACCGCCGCAGTTTACGACACTTCCGAAGGTCAGCAGGATAGCCTTGATCGCTGGTTGGGCTGATAAGTTTTGCGGTGAGCAAAAAGAGGTTTATACGTTTGATGGCTGGAAAGAAGAATTTGTAATCCCGAACGGGATCACGATACAGGATTATATGGCTCTCATCAACGAATAAGTTCATAACTCCGGGCGGGGCGGATAATCCCCGCACAGAACACCATGCAATTACAGTCTATCAAACGTATTTGTTATGCGGATGTATGGGACCATTTCACGAAACAGACACAACAGTCAACAAGGCGCTTGCAACTCCATGAATACTGGGTTAAGCATTTCATAAATTGGCTCTTATCCAGAGGTATCAGGAGATATTACGGTATCACTCCTGCAATACAGCGTGAGTATGTTGCATTGCTGATGTCAAAACCCGGCATGACACAGCGCGACCGCATAAACGGTATCCGCAAGGTTTTTGAAATGTCCGATATTTATATTTTTGATAACAGGATAAAGATCAAAATTCCCCGCAGACAGTCGATTCCCCATGATATTTTTACGGATGAGGATTTGCGCCTGATCCGCGAAAATGCGACCGGCTATATCCGTGATATCTATATGGTTGGCTTATATACCGGGCTGCGGAAAAAGGACATCTGCCTTATGCAAAAGGTAAACGTGCATTTGGACACATGGCAAATCGCTCTGAAAATGCACAAAACTCAGAAAGAAGTTGAGATACCGATACTGTATCCATTGCGGGATTATCTCAGCGAGGCAATAAGCAAGAGTCAAAATGAATATGTTTTTCCGGAGCTGGCACAGATGTATCAGGAAAAACCTTATAAGATCACCCACAATTTTATTTATTTCCTGCGAAGGATCGGTATAAAAGATATCCGGCAAAGGGATTCCTCGCGGAAACTCAGCGCCAACCGTAAAGGTATCCACAGCCTGCGGCATACCTTTGCATATATCTGCGGAAAGTCTGGCATACCACCTCTTATGCTGCAAGCAACACTGGGACATGCTTCCCCCAAAATGACCGAGCATTACATGCGCCATGCCACGGAAGAAGATAAACGACGATGCCTTGAAAAGATCAATAATACCTTCAGATGATTTTATACCTTTTCAGCGTCTGAACCAAAAGAAACTTCTTCTGCTCGAGATTTTCAGAATTCATACTTTCGATAATCCCGAGCAGTTCTTTTTTCACATCCCGCCTGCCTGATGGTTCGCTCCTGGTTGATAAATCCGGAATGATGGCAAGCGCCTGTTGCTTGTCCTGCTCCGTCGCGTGCGCCATATAATGCCGTGTCATGGCTGGAGTCATATGACCAAGCACCGATTGCACGACCATAAGCGGTACGCCATGCTTTCCGGCGATATACGCAAAGGTATGCCGCAGGCTGTGAATATCTTTCAGAGACGCGGACTTTGACCTGCCTTCAACTTTTGCTACAACATTTTTGATACCCAGCTCTCTTAAATACAACTTGAAAGATTTGGATAGTTCCGACTCATCCTTGTCATAACGGGCGGCAATGTCAGGCAGGACAAATTCAGACGTTTGTTTCAGACGCCTGAAATATTGCATCAAAGGCGGCAGAATCGGGATATCCACCTTGTTTCCGGTCTTTTCTTGCTTCGCCCGTATCCACCCGTTGGTTAAATCGACACGATCCCACGTAAGATGTGCCATGTTCCCGAAGCGCAACCCGGTATACAAAGCAATCATAACAACTCCATACAGAGGATGTAGCGGATTTTGTAACAGTAACGCAATTTCGCTTTCCGTAAAAATTTCGCGTGGAATCTCATCGGAAGCCATCTTCTGAATCCCGGAGAAAGGATTTTCAATCACATACTTACCATTTGTCAGGACAGTAAAAATAAGTTTGAGACATCCGATATATGCATTGTAAGTACTGGCGGAAAACAAATTAACCTTCGGCAGAAAAGCCAGTTTCTTTCCACCTCTCTCATATACGATTTTGGAATAACGTCCCATCTCGCGAATGTAAGAGGCATAAGCAACAGCATCTTTGTCAGTTACAGATGCCACGGCAGTAATTTTGCGCTCCAGACAAAACGCTTCAAAATCCCCCCAAATACTGTAATATCGTTCAGTCTGTTCTTTTCCGGGAGTCTTTTTGCGTGGATACTTGATAAAATATTCCCATGCGCCCCTGAAAGAAAGAGACTGTTCCACAAGTCCTACTTTGATTTTCTCAAGGAGAGCTTTCTTTGCCTGATTACCGCTAAGTCTTTTAATCTGAGACTTTTCGAACTCCAGAGCCTCTTTCTCCACAGTTCTCTTGGTGCTCATCTGATAACGTTTGCCATTGACAGTAAAGTTGCACCAGTAGATATTCCCTCGTAGATACACTCCCATAGAAACCGCCTCTCTTTCTCTTATATGCAACAATGTAACACATAATCCGCAAAATGTTACATTATTCGCTACACTCCGTTGATCTTACCTTTATCCGAGATCAAAAAATGAGGCTAAATAAATGGTACCCCGAACAGGATTTGAACCTGCGACCAACAGTTTAGGAAACTGCTGCTCTATCCCCTGAGCTATCGGGGCGAAAAATGCTAATTCTTCGTTGAATCCAATACTATATTACTTCTTTCCCCGATTTTCAAGTTTTTTTCTGCGATAATCGCAATAAGAAAAACAGCAGTTTGAAAAAACTCCCGGCGGCAAACCGGGAGTCTTCAAGGATAAGCCAATGCCGGTTATTCATTCACGACGGCAACTTTGATTCCCTTCATCTGCACATTCGTTTCAAGCGCTTCCCTGATCTGAGAAAGCGGGAAGTGGTGCGTGACAAACTTCTCAACAGGAAGCCCGATCGCTTTTGCCCTGCGGAGAAAATCGAACGTCGTCGGATAATCCTGCGGAGTATAAACCCAGGAACCGACGGCTGTAACTTCTTTGTTGCAGAGGTCGTAATGCGGATTGATCGAACAGTTTCCGCCGTCAAGGAAGAATCCGACTTCACAGAGGCCTCCGCCGCGGCGGATCATCTTCCATACGCTCGCATGGGCTGCCGGAACACCGGTGCACTGGAACGCAAATTCCGCGCCGAGGCCATCCGTCGCCGCCTTGATCTCCTCCAGCATCTTGCCGAAGTCCGGATATTTCGTGAAGTTGAACGTATGAGACGCTCCGAGAGTCCTGGCAATCTCAAGACGGTTGTCATTGCCGTCAAGAGCGATGATGTTCTCGATTCCAAGCGTGCGGACAACCGCCATCACCATCAAGCCGATGGGACCGCAGCCTTGAATCAGCACTGTCGTATTGAATTTGAGAAGCCCGGTTGTTTTGGCACGTTCCACGGCATGGACGGCAACCGCGGCAGGCTCCACCAGCATCCTCTGGTCAAGCGTCATGCCCGTCACGTTGAAGAAAGTAGAGCCTTTGCGGATCACCATGTGAGTGGCGAAATAACCGTTCAGGTGAATATCGTCGTCGGGAAAAAGCCCGTAAACGCCGCAGTGTTCGCAGAGATTCGTGCGGGCAGGCGTATTCTTACATGCGGAACATTTGCCGCAGGGGATGATGCATGTCACAAGTTTGTCGCCGAGCTTTACCGGCTTGCCGGCGGAATCGGTCTTCACATTCCTGCCGAGCTTGATGATCTCGCCGGAACCTTCGTGCCCGAGAACAACCGGGCAGAGTCCGAACGGGTCGCGTTTGTATTCATGTCCGTCGGTACCGCATACGCCGCAGCCTTCCACTCTGATGAGAATCTGGTCATCATCGATTTCAGGGACGGGATATTCTCTGAATTCAAATTCACCGGGTTTGACGAGATACGCGAGTTTTGCCATTTCAGCCATTTTTACTCTCCAGTTCTTTTTATTTTACTAGTGTTCAGAGGTTCACATATTCCAGAGAATCTTCTATCGTATGCAGTGAAATATATCACAGTGCGCAGAAAATACAAGAATATTCCCCGGACAAAAACCGGGAAATAAGACAAACAGGATGTTCATGAAAAACAGAGCGGGCAAGACGGAACCCGGTCTTTGCGCATCAGGGGCTTCTCCCGGATTTTTTGCAGCGGCGCCCTGTCCCTGCAATCAGGAACGGTTGAAGATATAAGGAACGAAACTGTTGGAAACGGGCATTCCCTGAAGCTGGTCCTGAAGCATCTTCACTGCGGTTTCCGCAAGGGAACGAAAGTCCTGCCGCATGAATGGAATCCCCGCAGCCGCCGCATAATCATGCAGGGGATAGCACCACGGAATCAAAGCCGCCTCCGGGCGCAATGCCTTCAGTATCTTGTAAAGCCGGTTCCCGAAAGCTTCCACGGGAGCGATGACGGCGGTGCAGTCCGCAGGCAGTTTTTCCACATAGCGCTCCAATGGAACGGCATTCAGAAAACGGCTCTCCGTCCTGATCACCGAACCGCGAAGCCGCCCCCCATACCCTGCCGTGTATTCCTCGAAAGCTCCGGCACGCACGAGATTATTCAGCGTGTTCATATTGGTAATCAGAAGCGAAATGACGCGATGCCCTCTGCCGTATAAGAAATCCACGGCATCACGAATCGCCTTGCGGTCATCGGAACAGACAGACGGCACTCCGCCGGAAAAATCGCTGTAATCATTGATGCAGACCAGCGGCTGGCTGCGTTTCTTTCCCCAGACCGACGCGATCCGGTCATACGGCAGCAGCGAAACCGCCCCGCAGATATAACGCTCTCCGATCATGTCCACATCGGAATCGAACAGAACCTCCACGCGGAATTCCGCTCTGTGCAGCTCGACCATGACCTCATGCAGCAAATGCATTGTATAAATGTCAAATCCATCAATATCCAGATTGGCGAACAGTGTCACGATCCTTTTTCCCGGCGTTCCGGTATACTTCATCTCCTCCGCCAGTGCGAGAATCTTTTTCCTGACCGCTTCGGAAATACCTTGCCGGTTGTTCAGTACGCGGGATACCGTCGCACAGGAACACCCCGCCTTTTTTGCAATCTGCCTGAGTCCGTTTGTCTTCATAATGCACATAATATATCTGAACAAAAATCCATTGCAAGTTTTTTGCATGACTTTTGCATCAATTACCTGAGAAAGCCTCTTGTTTTTATTTCAATTCTGACTATAATCTTATCCCAGAAGCTGAATCTGAAATAACTTAAAAGAGGTCAAGATGAAGAACAATCCGCATGTCAACGGGGAAAGCGCAAGGCAAAGAACAAGTATGAACCTGAATTCGGAATTATGTCATGATGAAAATGGTTTTCAGGGCTTCGCCCCCGCCATGATTTTGTTTCCAATGCTGAAATCTGTCGTAATTCGCGACCGGGAACGGTCTCCCAAAGGAGAACGCAGTCAATCCCTGCCCTGTCTGACTTCTCCCCTCTTTTTTCCATTGTTGAATTGTTCAAATGTTTTTCTACTTCTTCCTTTCCTGTTCCTTGTTCAATATTCTTACTTCGCAGGGTGAAAATAAGGATTTTCACCCTGATCGAACTCCTCATCGTGATAGCGATCATCGCGATTTTAGCCTCAATGCTGCTGCCTGCGTTGAACAAGGCAAGAGAAAAAGCACAGTCAACAGCCTGCATTGCCAATTTGAAGCAGATTTCACTCTGTTTTGCCCAATACCAAACGGATAACAACAGCTTTTATCCGGTCGCCAACGATTCATATTATACTACTTACAGCTCGAATTTGGGACTTCATACCTATGGCTGGAAATTTTATAATGCCGGTTATCTTAACAATGCAAAAGTGTTTTATTGTCCGACAATCTGGAGCCGTTGTGCTAATTCTGCCGGGTACATCGCAGACACGGCATATAGTAAACCAACAATTCATGGAGCATGGAACTCTGTCACCTATGCATATAATGGTTATTTCGGTGGAAGCCGTAATTGGTGGGAATACAAAACAGTGGTCAAAAGCGGACGGGAAAAAAATCCAGGAAAAAAGGCTGTAGTCTTTGATTCCATGATCTATTCTTCCACTTACAGTTGCTATGTTGGTACAGCTAATTTCAACAATATAGCTGGAGACAATCCGCCTCGCTGGAAAGAAATTGCCTCGCCGCATAATTCACCAAGACCAACCTCACCGGTAATGGGCACAACCAACATTATTTATGCAGACAGTCATGTCGCAGCTCTCAAGTATGCTCCCAATATACTGGACAGCAATATCAATCTGAAACCGTTTAATTAATGGAAAGCTGAAAATGTATAGAATGATTCTATTGGTTCTTTGCCTGATTACTGGAATTTCCAGCAAAGCCGCAGACGACTCCTCACTGATCTTCAAGGCAGGGTTCGACAATATCTCCGTACGGGCAGAAAAAGCCGCCGGGTGGGACGGTTCCAGAAACTTTGTTCCCGACACGCTCCAGCTCCGTATGCACGAAGGAGTTGCGGGCAAAGGAAACGCGCTGACTCTGAACAACAGAGAGTCGGTCGTTTACAGCAACTACAAAAACCACAATCCAAAGCAGGGAACAATCTCTTTATGGATCGCCTCGAAAAACTGGTCGCCGGACAAGAAAAAGTTTCAGGTATTCTTCGACTCCGCATTTCCCGGAGGATGCCGTTTCCTGATCTATAAATTCATTCAGAATTCCCTGTTGCGTTTTGCCATTATTCTGGACAATAAGGAAATCGGCTATATCAACGTCCCTCTGAAAAATGCCGACTGGACGCCGGGACGCTGGCACAAAATCGATGCCGTCTGGGACAATACCATGATGGCGCTTTATCTTGACGGCGCCCTGGCGAAGCAGATGCCATACACCCGGAACCCGCTGAAATTCAAGAATCCCGTCTCTTTCCCCGAAACACGGGAAAACGGCTCCATGCAACTGGGAATGAAGAAAGGCTTTTCCCATGACCCGGACGATGTCACGGCATTCGATGAACTGGAAATCTGCGACCGCGTGCTTTCTCCGGCGGAAATCCGGCTCAACTATGAAAAGTTCATCCCGCTTCCGAAAGCGAAACTCAGAAATCCGGAGGTTCCCGTTCCGACGGGGAAAGGAATCACCGTTGACGGCACACTCTCCCCCGGGGAATGGAAGGACGCTTCCTGCATACCGGTCATCAACCCGCTCGGCGGTAAAACCGCCTCCGGCGTTGCGGCGCAGGGTTTGATCAAGCAGGATGCGGAAAAACTGATGATCGGCGCGGAAATCACCGGCGGAGAACATGCAAATGTTTCCGGCAGCGATCTGGTCGACATCTGGCGCGATGATTCTTTTGAGGTCCATATACTGACCTTGGACAAAAAGCGTTATCAGTTCATCCTCAATTCCCGCGGAGCAATGTATGACGCCACGGTTGACCGGAGTGACGGGGTATACGATCAGTCCAGGCTCAACGCGTCATGGAGTTCCGGTGCGGTTCATGCAGCAAAGAAAGAGAACGGCAAATGGTCTCTTGAGCTTGCCGTTCCGAAGAAGAACATCGGAGCGCTCACACCGGAGCTCGCCGTCAATTTCGGCGCGACACGTTACGGTGAAAAAGCCTCGCACGCAGTATGGGGAATGAACTGTAAAACCTTTTTCGATGAAAAGGGATTCGGGACTCTGAAACTCAGGAAAGAGGCAAAGGCGGTGCGTTTCGAGGGCATTTCCTTTCCCGAAGGAATGCTGGAAATACAGGCAGCTCCGGAAGTTCAGGCGGAACTGACCGGGGCGGGCGGAAGCAAAATACGGCGTCCGGCAAACATGGAAACGTGGAAAATCAATCTGAACGCCGGAGTGTACGATCTTTCCGCCTCCGCAAAAGATTTTTACTATGCCTCGCGGATCATCATGGATCAGCCGCTGATTCTCAATTACACCTGTTATGCGTCGAAAAGAAAAATTGAGGTTTCCGCCGATCTTTCCAGTGCGGGAGGAGAGATCAGAAAAGCATGGAAAGACGGAACTCTCACCGGCGTTGTCCGCCTGATTGACAGTCAAGGCGGCGTAATTGCAGAAAACCAGCTTCCGCTGAAAGAACTGAAAAGCACTGCGGAACTGTCCCTGCCGCCGGAACTTCCCCGCGGCGGGTATCGGGTTTCCGCGGAAATCACCGACGGCAAAGCGATAAAGCTGAATGCCCGGAAACGTTTCCGCGTGCCGGACATGACGCCTTACAAGTTGAAAGTCGGCACGGAACATACCGCGCCCGCGCCGTGGACTCCGGTAAAACAATCCGGGGAAAAAGAGTTTCAAGTCTGGAACCGTACTTATCTCTTTCAGGAGGGACCGTTCCCCGCCCGGATCGTCGCCGGAGGCGAGGATATGCTTCAGGAAGCGCCGGAACTGCTTTTTGAAGGCAATCCCGTCGTCTGGAAGGATTTCCGCATCACGGAGAGATATGACGATTTCTTCCGCTTCGAGGGAACGGGAAGCGCGCCGGGGCTTTCTTTCAAGTGGAGCTCGGAACTCTGTTTCGACGGACTGGTCAAAGTGAAAATCGCCATGAACCCGGAAAACGGCGCGGCGGCGATTCAGAACCTGAAACTGAGATGGTCGGTTCCGGCAAAATTCGCCCGCGCCATGCTGGAACCTCTCTACTCCCCGTGGAGAAACAAGGACGGCGCGCGTTATCGTTTCCCCTATGCCCACGGACAGGATTTCTTCATCTGGACCGTCGGTCTGGAGAAAGGTTTTCTCTGGTGGCCGGAATCCTGCGCGAACTGGAGCAATCCGGCGGGGCATAAGCAGTTTTCCATTTCCCGCAATGGCAATGCCGTCACGGTCACGGCAGATTTCATCACGAAGAAATCCGTGTTGAAGAAAGAAGCGCTGTATTCCATGGCGTTCATGGCGACTCCGGGACGCCCCGAACCGCTCCGGCGGCGGGATTTCAATCCGGGCCAGATCTGGGATTTCCTGAAATACGAGACACTCAAAGTGCAGTATTACGGAATCAACAAGAATCTGGCAGACTGCGCCACGGAACCGTGGACGGGTCTTCTTCCGCTGAATCCGGAAAAATACCGGAAGCATATCGACATGATCGAATCGAAAGGTTCGCGTTACATGCCCTACTCCCAGCCGGCGCATACCGCGTCAATCGAGGAAAGCTACGACTACTTCTTTCCCGAATGGCGGCAGAAACCGGGATTTCCCGTCGGCGGCGGAATCGAGTTCAAAACAGGGCTGTATTACGAACCGGAAGCCTGCTGCGCCCATACCGGCGCGGGCGATCTCTTTGTCTGGCGCGCAGACAAACTGCTGACGGATTTTCCAAAGCTTCCGGGACTGTATTACGATATCTGCGAAGGTCGTCTCTGCTGGAATACGCTTCACGGATGCGGCGGAACCGATGCCTTCGGGAATGCCTACGGCTCCTCCAATCTTCTGACGCACCGTGATTACTTCATCCGACTCAAACGGGTCCTGGAAAAGCATGGGAAAGACAAAGTTCTCTTTCTTCACGCGCACAACCGCTTCTCGCCGTTTACACACGGCATCGGAGACTATTGGCTTCCGGGGGAACAATACGCGGACGCCATTACGCAGAATCCGGAGCATTTCTACTGTGAAAACATTCCGGCGGGAGAATACCAGAGCGCTTACTACACGCCGATTCACGGCTCCGGCGTCGTGTTCATGTCCGTCTATCAGATCACGATGTGGCGCCTGAAACTCAAGGAAAATTATTATGCCCCGCGATACGCATTGTCGATGCTGACTCCGGCATTGCTCCATGACATGAACATCAGCAACTGCTACATCAACCATAAAACCGTGGAGCGCTGGTGGATCATCAAGCATGACATCAACCTCGCGGATGCGAAATTCCACGGCTACTGGTTCTCCGGCGCGGTCAGATCGGATTCAGGCAAAGTATATGTGTCATGGTATGAATGGGAAAAGCCGTCGCCGTATTCACGGCTGCTGGTCGTCGGCAATACCGGGAGAAAAGAACAGCCGGCGGCGCTGAAAATCAACTGGAAAAAACTCGGGCTCGCACCGGAAAAGGCGCGCCTCCATGATCTGTGGGAAAACAGGGAAATTTCCAGTCTTGATTCCCTGCGGGTCAAAGGCAACAATTTCCTCCTGATCGGAATCACTGCGAAATAACCGGAAAATCGTTCCATTGCTTGTATCATAAGGGGACGGCATTATATTATGAGAATGGTGAAGTTTTCATTTCATAACCGGGAACAGCCAGAAAGGAAATCCGATGTTCCGTTATATTTTACGCTACTACATCGATCCGGGATTCGCGGAAGACAAACGAATCGCGGAACTGCTGGAGCTCTGCAAAAAAGGCAGAATCGAAGAAGTCATGTTTTTCTACAATCCGGAAGAACTCTTTCAAGGATATCCGGATGACGCCGAAGTCGAAAGCTGGTTCGCGCTGGCGAAGAAGGTGAAGGCGGCGCTTGACGGCGCGGGCATTCTGATGAGCATCAACCCGTGGACCACCACCGTCCATGTCAGCCGCGGGCGCAAGTTCACGGAAAAACAGCGGATGTTCCAGCCGATGGTCGGAGAAACCGGAACCGTATCGCCGATCACCGCATGTCCGTTCGATCCGCACTGGCAGGAGTGGCTTGCCTCGTTCTTCGCGCGGATTGCAAAGGAGATCTCCCCGACCGAAATCTGGGTCGAAGACGACTGGCGGCTCCATAATCATGAACCGTCCATGAAATACGGCGGCTGTTTCTGCCCGCTGCACCTCGCCCGCTTCGAACAGGAGACCGGCATCAGAACGGACCGGGAACAGCTCCTGAAAAACATTCTGGCTCCGGGGGTGCCGCATCCGTGGCGGAAACCGTGGCTGAAAGTCTGCCGCGATTCTCTGCTGGAACCCGCCCGCAGGCTTTATGAGAAAGTCCACGCGGCGAATCCGCAGGTCCGGCTCGGACTGATGAGTTCCGGTCCCGACGTGCACAGCGTCGAAGGCAGGGACTGGAATCTCCTGAAAGAGGCGCTTTCGCCGGATGCTCCGCTGCCGGTGCGCCCGCATCTGCCGCCCTATACGGAAGTCTATGCACTGGATGTCTCCCCCGCCGTGTCACGCCAGACGGTTTCCGAATATGACTGTCCCATTGAGATTTATCCGGAGCTGGAAAACTCTCCCCGCTGCGGCAAATATTCCAAAAGCGGCACGTTCAGCGTCTTCGAGTGCTATCACAGCGCGCTGTTCGGGTCCTCCGGCATCACGATCAATCACTATGACATGATGGGCAACGGGTTCTCGCTGGATTACGATTTTCCGGAATATCTCGCCGGTGCGAAAAGCGTTCTTGACGCATTGACCGCGCTGAAACTTTCCGACCGTGACTCCGAAGGCGTTCAGGTGCTCTACTCCCCCGGCATTGCGGAACACGTCCGCACTTCATCCTGCGGCTCCATGGCGGCGCTGGTGAACAGCTCCGTCGGCTGGAGCGGCGTTTTCTACAAGCTCGGCATCTCGCACGGAGTGACGAAAGAGATCTCCGGCACGGGAATCCGAGCGGTATCGAACCAGACTCTGCGCGCTTATCCGGATGAGGAGATCAGGCGGCTTCTTTCGGGAAAACTGATTCTCGATGCTCCGTCCGCTGAAATTCTTCTGGAAAGAGGATTCGGCTCCATAGCGGGAATCAAGTCCGCGGAATGGCGCACGCTGGACGGCGACGGTTACGCCTATGAAGAAATCGTCGGCGGCAAAGAATCGCTTTACGGCGTCGATACCCCGCGCATGAGCGCCTCGCGCTGTTCTGCGGAAGTCCTTGCCATGCAGACGGATGCCAAGGTGCTGAGCAAGATCTGCCGCTATGACCGTTCCGTGCTGTATCCGGGAGCTGTTTTCCATGAAAACGAACTCGGCGGACAGGTATTGACCATTGCCTATCCGCTGGACCGTTTGCAGTTCAATGTCGGGTATTTCAACAATTACCGCCGGATCTTCCTGCATGAGATCATAAGGAATCTCTTTCAGGAGAAAAACATCCTGCTGGGATGCGACGTGCCGCTTCAGGCTTACCGGAACCGGCAGCAGTCTCAGACAATCCTCGCATTACTGAACCCGACTCACGACCCCTGCCGCAGGCTCCGTTTCTTCGCTCCGGGACTGAACCCGGCTCAGGCGGAATCTCTTGACCGTGATGGCGTCTGGCGGAAAACGGAACTGAAAGTCCAGGCGGACGGTTCGCTGGTCTGCGAACGGGAATTGCCGCCGCTGGATATGTTTGTCCTGAAATTCCGCACCTGACCGGCAGTAAAAAACGGGGCGTCCGCCAACAGCAGACGCCCCGTTTTTTTGAGCGGAACCTCACTGACTTTTCTGCAGTTTCAAGATCAACTCCGCGGCTTCCTCGCGGACTTTGTCCGGCATGGACGGATCGTGCCCGAAATCAATGACAACCCGTTTCGGAGCGTCCGCAAGAAATTTCTGCGCATCCGGCGAATTCCCGGCAACTTCCCGGAGTTTCGCCAGATATTTGACATCGGTCATCCCCTGACGCATTGCCATGTAGCGGATCGACGGCATGAACTCGTCAAAGGAGCGGTAGGCGATTCCGCCGCCCATGGCGACTTTCCAGTCCGATGCACCGTATCCACCGTAGCAGTCACTGAACCAGAACATCATATTGCCGTTCAATTTGTGATATTCGCCGAACCATGCGTTTTTCCGGTAGTTGCGGTCGAGATGCGCTCTCATGCTTGTGGAACAGGTGTAATGACGTATCTTTTTCCCGCTTGCAAGAGCTCTGCGTATGAAATCCCGATGTTCGGGACGCTCGAAATAACCGTAGCTCCAGAGAACCCACTCATCCGTATGAGGCGCCAGCTTCTCCATGTCGGCGGCGGACATGATATGTGCGCCGAGCGTGAGGAGCAGTCTTGCCGTTGGAGCGGCTTTCCTGGCGGCGGCATGGGTGGCGATCAATTCATCCAGCAGTTTCGGATCGGGTTCATCCCATGTTTCAATCGCGAAATCCTGATCGGAAACGCCGTTGTCGTTCATCAGCTTTTTCACGGCGGAAATCCATTGCGGCCAGAGTTTCGCACTCCTTGCCGGATTGTTCTTCGCATTGTAGAGGGACTGGAACGTGCGATAGGCGGAAAATCCGATAAAATAAGTCGGATGGATTCCATATTTCCGCCCCCACTCCTGATGTTCCCGGAGATTCTTGATCATTTTCTGTGTCGGCGCCTGATACCCTGCCGGATCAATGTTGCCGTCTTTGTCCAGCTTGAACATGAAAGACCACGGCGAAATGCCGAAATCGCTGACGCCGATCTCCGCCATCAGCCGGAACATGTTTTCGTTTTCCGCGTTCTGGAAGAATCCGGCAGGCAACGCCGGATGCCTGGAAAGTATGATATTTCTGACTTCAAGCGTCACCGGAATGTCAAGCATTCCGCCAGTATATTTCCGGTTATGGAAACCGCCGTTGACCGATTCCCATTTTGCCGGTTCGCTTAACGGAATGATGCGGATGCGCCCTTGATACATCCCCGGTTTGACATCCTCCGTATTGAAGTCGAACCACACAAGCCCCGCCTCTTTCGGAGGAATCGTGACGGTACATGCCTGATCCATCTTCGGAAGCGGGTCAAGCCGCAGGCTTCCCGCATCCTGATCGCTGTCCTTGAAACGCACAGCCTTGCGCAGCGTAATCTGTTTTTCCGGAAATCCTTTCAAGCCGTATCCGCCGTTATATCCCTCTGCGGTCTCAAGAACCACGCGGTATTCCGCAGTTTTATCCGTCAGGTTGGCAATCGCAAGCGGCAGCGGCTTGAATTCATTCACGGCGGCTTTCAAATGAATGCTTTCCACAGGATTGAAGATTTCATCCGGCACAAACGGAACGGCGAAATCCGCTGTGACGGAAACCGGTGCGGCAGAAAATCTTCTTTTTGCATTGCGTTCATATTTTGCTTTCAGAAGCGCGGCCTCCGTTTCCGCAGACAACTTTTCAAAAGCGGAACGATCAATGCCGGACACCTTGAGATGATATTTCTTATTGAGTCCGGCGGCATAATCATTCAGTACAAGCGTTCCAAAATTTCCGACCTCGTGAAAGGACTGTTTCAGTGGGGACCATGTCAGGAGTTCTCCCGCTTTTTTACGCTGACGGCAGACATTGAACGCGATCATCTCCCCGGTTTCCGCCGGAGAATTCCAGCCAAGCTCCGAAAAAGGAATTCTCACCTCGGCATGCCAGCCGTTTACGTCTTTCGCTGTTTTCGCTTCCCATTTATCATAGTTGCGAACCTCCGCCGCGCCATGTGACGCATAACGTCCGCCTCCTGCCCCGACCACGAACTGACTCAAAATCCGGTCTCCGTTTTTCGGACCGAAAAAGATTTCCATGACATCGCCGTTCCAGACAGCACTGGAATCCGTTCTGACGGAATCATTGACAGCAAGCGGTTCCCGGCAGGTGATTCCAAGATACAGATTTTTCTGATCGGAAAGCAGTTTTACACTTGTTTCAACAGCAGAAAACTCTTTTTTTTTAAGCGGCACAAAATCCTTGATCTCAGAAGCGTCAGCCCATACAGCCTCGTCAAGTATTCCGTCGATCACCGGAGCAGACACCACAAGAGATGTCTTTGCCGCCTTAACGGTCTTTGCTTCAGGCTTTCCCGCTGCCGGAGCCGGAACGTCAATCTTATTCTTTTCCTCCTCCACTTTCACATTGTCAAACAGAATATAATCTCCGACCTTGAATTTCTGAGGTCCGTATTTGGTGTTCCACCAGAGTTGCAATCCGAGCGCCGCCCTCTTTGCATTCGGGCCTGTCTTGAACGTGCCTTTGTAAAGCGTCCATTCCTTCTGCACCTTGATATTGCCGACGGTGCTCTTGACGGAACGCATATCCTTCCAGAGATCATTTCCGATCCACTCCACGGCATTGACTCCGGCTTTCGCCGCATTTCCTTTGATTTCAACGGAAAAACGGTAAACAGTGTCTGGCTTTACAGCGAACCCTCCGCCTTTGCTGGAATCTCCGCCGATCCATACATAGGCATTAGCGGTCTCATTCCCGTTTTTATCCTTCATTATTTTATCCACTTCGAGCTTGCCGCATTTATTCCATGTCAGCTCCTCCGTGAAAAGCGAGGCTTTCCCGCTGTTCGTCCCGCATTCCGGGTAAAGTCCCGTATGCTTCACCTGCGTGAAATCTCCGTTCTGAATCAGGTTCTGCGCAAATCCTCCGCACGCGCAGAATGCAAAAGCCATTGCCAGTAATGATGTTTTCATAGGATTCCTTTCCTTATCGTTATATCAGTTATTGTCATAAACCTGTTTTCAAATCCCATTTTTCGCGATATATGCCATAGCCGTCGCGCCATGCGATATTGATTCCGCCTCCGTCACGTCTCCAATCGCTCAGGAAACATGCGAGATATTCATTGGAATCGGCAGCGGCGGCATGTCCGTCCCAGAAATTCAGGTTGATCCGGTTGCTGTGCGCCATGTAAAATCGGGAGCCGTCAGTCGTGCCGGCAGAAAGTACCATAGGCATGACCTCCTGTTTTTTCAGGTCTGTACCGGCAGAGTCGCCATTCTGAAAATACCGTGAAGGCGCCTTAATCAGTTTTGAATTTACCAGTCCCATATCTTTCTCAAGGTATGTCACGACTTTTTTCATTGCAGCGTTGCCGTTATTGAGAGCATTTGCATTTTTGCTTCCGTAGCCGTAATATCGGCTATTGTAAAAAGGCGGAACCGGTCCCGGACATTTCATGATCTTGTAATCCTTCAAGTAACCGAGATCGACATAAACAACAGGAACGACACCGTCATAATAGCTGCTCACGATATATTCCGCATAATCGTTGGAATATCCGTGATGCACGTTCATATACTGCTTCAAATGATTCAGGCATTGAACCGCCTGCGCCTTCTGCTTTGCCTTGTTCAATGCGGGAAGCAGCATTGAGGCTAAAATCGCGATGATCGCTATCACGATGAGGAGCTCGATCAGAGTGAAAACTCTTGTTTTCGCCCTGCGAAGCAAGAATATCGAACAGGGAACATGGAAGTAAGAAGGTACGGGAAAACAATGGAACAATCGAACAGAAAAACATTGGAACAATGGAACAATCGAATGAAGAAAGGAAAAGCAAGGCAGGGGCGGGTGTAACAC
>ENA-OROD01000304-OROD01000304.1-human-gut-metagenome-genome-assembly--contig:-NODE-304-length-48794-cov-3.166971_pt1 | contig 48794 bp, 29 predicted proteins | sample MGYA00242123_ERZ509038 | MGnify/ENA primary metagenome ERZ509038 (study PRJEB26280, sample SAMEA2338719) | human gut metagenome | biome: human gut; feature: human-associated habitat; material: faeces... | reverse complement strand
GGCTGCGCGCCCTCATACTCCGCGGCAGGTGAGAGTCACCTGCACCCCGGCAAACCAAGTTTACCGTCTTTTCCTGATTCCTGACCAGGATCGCGAATCACTGAGATCTCCATGCTTTCCGCTTGTAATTTTAACGAAAGCAGAATATAATACCGACTTCAAAAATCAGGAGAATATCAAGATGAGCGATAATAAAGACAAGGTGGACAAGATCTCTTTCCGCACTTCAGATATGGTTTGCAGCGAGGAAATCATTCTGGAAATCAAGGATCATAAAATAGAATCGCTGGAATTCATCGGAGGATGCCCCGGCAACCTGCTGGGGATCTCAAAGCTGGTGCAGGGAATGGATATCGACACTGTCATTCAAAAGCTCTCCGGCATCAGTTGTGGCGGTAAACCGACCTCATGTCCGGATCAGCTTGCCGCTGCATTGAAAATGTATAAGGAAAAGAAAAAATAAACTGCTCCCGCGCAGAGCATACGGGAAATCAGTTCTCCTGCGGCGAACGGATGGAGCCGCCGCAGGTCAGCGGCGTGCGCCATATCGTTTCGGTTTTTCATCGTTGATCCGGCTTTCCGATATCCGTTGTTTGCCTCCGGGTAATTTATTTATTTTGCCGGAAAAACAGAAAATGAGAATAAATACGGAGCTTGCCGGAACTCCGGGGATTGTTTTTTCCGGCATGTCCGCTATATTAAAGAGATCTGAAAACGGGACAGCATTACGGCGGTTGGAAAATGGCAGAGAAAGATTTGCAGGCGGTAAAAACGGAAACAGCGGGATTCTCCGGGAAGACGGCGATCCCGGATGACCCGCACGCTTTGACGCGGATTGACCGCGCAAGCATTGCCGCTGATTCTCACAAGGGGCTTGTCCGGCGGAACAACGAAGACAGTTTCTTTTATGCACTGGATGCGGACGGTTCGCGGATTATTGCCGCCGTGGCGGACGGGATCGGCGGAAACGAAAACGGGGAGGTGGCAAGCAAGCTTGTCTGTAAAATGCTTCTTATGCGCTGGCGCAGGCTGGTTTCCTCCACGGAAAAGCTTACGTCGCAGGATGCTGTGGAATTTCTGACGCATTCCGTTCTGGAAATCAACGACGCCATATTCAGGATCAATGACTCCTACGGCACTAAACCGATGGGAACAACGCTTGCCGTCATGATCATGGCGGACGAATGGATTGCAGCCGCCCACTGCGGCGACAGCCGTCTGTATCGCCTGCGCAATGGGGAATTGATGCTGCTGACCGTGGATCACAGCCTTGTAAATGAGCTGATTCTGTGCGGCAGGCTGACGCAGGAGGAGGCGAAAACGCATCCTTATGCGCATATCATTACACGCTCCGTGGGGCCCGTTGAACATACGGAGCCGGAGATTCATGTCTATGACCGCCAGTTCGGGGACCGTTATCTGCTCTGCTCGGACGGGCTTACGCTGCATGTGGGCGTGGATGAAATCCGGAAAACCCTGTTCGACTCTTTTGAGCCGTCACAGGCAGTGCGCCGCCTGATGCATCTTGTGCTCCAGAGGGGCGCGCGTGACAATACAACGATCATGAGCGTTTTCGCATGAACCGTCAACCGGATTTTCTGCACAGACTGTTTGCATCCCCTGCTTTTATTTTTATTCTCCTGCTTCTGCCCGGTCTGTTTCTGCGCGTATATCACCTGGCGGACTATGCCTCTCTGCCTCTGCTTTCCAGCGTGACCGGTCCCGATGTTTCGGAATATCACGCACATGCCATGCGGATTCTGTCCGGTGAATTCCTGCCGGAGACGGTGCAGATTCATGCGCCGCTGTATGCTTTTTTCCTGGCGCTTCTGCTGAAGTTCTCTGCCATGGGGTATTTCACGGCACGTCTGCTCCAGTGCGTTCTTCTGATGGTATTTACTGCATTGCCTGTGTTCCTGCTTCTGCGGAAAACATGGAAAGAGGATACGGGGGGAAAACGTTTTCTGCCGTATCTTTCCGTTCTGTTCCTGGGGCTTTACCCGCCACTGGCTGTTTATCAATGTGAGCTGATCAGTGAACCGCTGATGATCGTGTTGACTCTCTGGGGACTCTTTTTTGCCGCAATGACGGAGATGTCTCAACGGAATACGGCGTTTTGCCTGTCGGGGCTTTTCTGCGCGCTTGCTTTGATCACACATCCGTCCAGTGTCATTTTCTGCGGTGGACTGTTCCTTTTTCTGCTCTGGAATATGAGGCGGGAAAAGTGGAAGGCAATACTGAAAAGCGTTTTCCTGTTTGCCATACCTCTTTTATGTATCGTCCTTCCGGTGTCCGCATGGAACACCCGCATTGCCGGCAGACCGGTCTTCATTCAGGCGAACAGCGGGTTCAACTATTATCTGGGGAACAACCCGTCCGCGACCGGCACCTGCTGCATCCCGCCGGGATATCTCTGGGAAAAGGTTCACGGCGCCGCGGATTTCGAGGCAAAGAGATCCGGCATTTCCACCGATGCTTATTTCCTGAAAGAAGCGTTGCATTATATGGCGCACCATCCGCGCCACTTTCTCGGCGGGCTCGTGAAAAAAGCGACCATGGCACTGAGCGGACAGGAGTTCACCACATGGTCGGATATTGCGGTTCTGCGGGAACTGACTCTGCACCGCTATGCGTTTCAGTGGTGTTTTTCAATCCTGCTTCTGCTGGGGTTGCCGGTGTTGCTCTGCGGGCTCGCGGAACCGGTGTTCCGCAATCGGATGAAATGGTTCATTCTTTATTTCTCCGCCTTCTACGCTTCGCAGATTCTGTTTCTGACCGCGGGACGGTATCGTCTGCCGCTGTTTGTGCCGTTATGCGTGTTTGCGGCATTATTCCTCTGTTCCCTGCCGGACCGTTTTTCTTCAAAGCGGCGGACGGCGCTCTGGTGTGCGGCTCTGCTGTTGACGGGCATCGTCACCTTCTGCCCGTATCGGAGAGATGTGGCATTGGAGGAAAATTATGCGCGCACGCTGCTTGCCGAAGCATGGCTGAGGGCAGGGGATACGGAGAAAACGGAAGAACAACTGGCTGAGTGCTCGGACCATCCGCTGTTTAACGACCGCCGTTATAATCTGCTGGGGGAGGTCATGCTCGCAAAAGGGGAACCGGACTCCGCCGCCATGTGGTTCGCGAAAGCAGTGAAGGAATATCCGGAACAGTATCAGGGATATATGAATCAGGGCGCGCTTCTGCTGGACGCGAAACAGTGGCAGGAGGCGGAGCGTTGTTTTGAGAAAGCGCGCACGCTGGCGAACAGCGATGCTGGAATGGCGGATCTGGATTACAACACAGGGCGTTTGTTCCATGCGCGCGGCGATACGGCAAAAGCGAAAGAGTACTACCGGAAAGCGTTGTCTCTTGTCCCGTCGCACCGGAAAGCTTTGAATAACTTCGGAACCCTCGCTCTTGCGGAGAAAGATTATGCGGAAGCAGTCCGTCTTTTCCGCAAAGCATGTGCGCTGGAGCCGGGAAATGACCGTCTGCGCATCAATCTTGCACTGGCGAATTTCCTTGCAGGAAACAAAGCGGAAGCGCTGAATGCTCTGCATGAGGCTCTGCGCCTGAATCCCGATTCCGCGCAGGCGCGTTTCCTGCTGGAAGATTTTCAGAAAAACTGATTCAGTCAACTGCCGACGGCGGCTTCCTGCCGGAGCAGATGATACAGAATATGGGAGCTCCACGCATGGCAGTCCGAGCGTGGATTTTTGAATTCTTCGGGGAATGTGGTCAGCCCCTCCTCCTGCAATGCCCTCCACCTGCCGATGCGTTTTTCCGCAAGATCGTCAAGCCCGCACAGACGGCACGCTTCCAGATAATAGAAGGAGAAGTAGATACTGCACTGCACAAGCTCATATTTTCTCAATCCCGGAATGACGGGCGCGTATGGATCAACCAGCAGGGCAAGCACTTGCGGATGTTCGGAATAATACCGCTTCTGCAGGTCGATTGCATACAGCCCCGCCTCAGGATTGTAATAACGGGCATGAATGATCCGCTTCAACTCCTGTGCGCACTCCTGAAGACCGGGGCGCACGTTCACTTCCGCAAGCCGCTGGAGCGCCAGTGCGAAAAGCCAGTTCAGAATGCTGTCCGGTTCCCCGCCGGGAGGCGTCCCCTGATTCCATGACGCGCACCAGTCGATGAAGTTCCAGCCGGGCAGGGCGAGAAGCCCGTTTTCTCTGTGTGCCAGCAGATAATCAAGAAGCCTGCCGACCCGCGGAAGAAGCTCCTCAACCAGCTCATCGCGCCCGTGAATGTGGTAATAGTCATGAAACATCAGCAGATAAACCAGCATGAAAGACGGAATCACCTGCATGGATTTCGAGGGATACTGCGAACGCAGAGCCCCGTCCGGCAACTGTGAAAGCGACAGGAGGCGCAGAGCTTTTGCCGGAAGCCGGTGGTCGTCTGTGATCTCATATGTGCAAAGAGCCTCCAGACGGGAATCTCCGATATACATAAGCTGTTCATAGTATGGACAATCCATATAAGTTTCATGCGAACATGCCTGAAGTGTCTCGTAAGCCATGCGGCAGAGCTTCGAATCCCCTTTGTAAACAGGGTAGGGGTATCCCGTCCTGTGAAAATGCGCTTCATAATGGACATCGCCTTCCGTCACGATCTCGACATAATGCCCGGCGCGCCACCAGTAGTCATGCCAGGTCAGTTCTCCGTTGACATCAAATATATCATAATTTCCGATGAGATGTGTTCCATTCCGTCTGCCTTTCTTTCCTTTTAATTGAATCGGATCAAAATCCTCCGTCAGGTAAGGAGTCTCCGCCCAGCGGATTTTGACGCGCCCGTGTCCGGTGAAACGGTAGTGCGCCCATGCGCAGAGATATTGCCGAAAGAACAGCAGATTTCCTTCTTGTCTGTCCGGCGTGACCTCCTCATAACGCATCGGCGGCAGATCCGGCGCATGGAGAACACGTTCATCCTCGAAATATGCGACGGACCGCCATATACCGCCCCTGCCGGAAAGAATATCTCTGTTGTAAGACAAATCCAGATTGATGCGCGGAAAACTTGCCCAGTCAGGGTAGGGATACTCGAAATGACATCCCGACTCAATCTGATACTCCCAGTTCCGCAGATGTCCGCTGAAATCTTCAATATGGAATCCATGACGGATCGACATCTGTGCATAGGCACGCAGTTTTTTCCCGAAACAGATCACCCGTGCCGTCAGGACATGTGCCCCGCATCCGGCATGGACAGTTCCGTTCTGATAATACCACCGTTCCGGAACTCCGCGTTCCGGTCCGTCCGCTATCCGCCTCCCGTCCAGAAATATCTGCGCCCGTTCATCCGCACTGAACCGGAACGAGAGAGTTGTGGCTTCCGGCAGGGAAAAACGGCACCGATAAACAACGATGTAAGGTTCCGCCGTATTTTCCTGCGGCTGCATCCATAATAACTTCATATTCTGTTCTGACTCCTGTAAGTATGAATCCGTTTTATTGCTTTTTGCATTCCTGCGAAACGGCTCCGATTCCCTGTGGCGGCAGCGTCAGGGATAAGACAGCCATTCCATCCCGGATTTCCGGTGTCAGTGGAGTATTATTCCACAAATCCCGATACGTTGCGCCGTTAATATGCGGAACAGCCAATATGTTGCCGGAACGTGCCACCGGAGCGGCGTTGAACAATGTCCATACCGTTCTGCCTGCACCGGAAAAACGATTTGCATAAACATTTCCGGTTAAAGTCGGGACTCTCGGTTCCGGATTTGCCGTCAGGAAACAATCTCTGTAACGATCCTTGATTGCCAAAGCGCGATTGACTCTTTCACGGACATTGCTTTCATGCATGAACCAACTGACTTCATGAAAAACTTCACCGTTAAAGAAGATATAATCAACTTGCGATGGTTTGTTGCCCGCCTCAAGACCGGTTGGCAGTCCGAATAATTTATAATAAGGCAGGAGATAGCGTATCGCTGCAAACGGAGCCTCGAATTCCGTCTTGTTCTTCCGGTCGTCGATATCGTAAACAGGTGCGAAATGTTCGTTCAGTTCCATGAAATAATAAGAAATAAAACCATCGCTGTAAGCGGATGCCGAGTCGGGCAACCCATATTCGGTCCACAGGGCAACGTCATCCGGTAATGCCGCCCGCAGCCGGCTTATGAATTTGACGTCCCCTTTTATGGAGTTGGAGGGAACTTCATGTCCATGGGAGTAATTGTAACATCTGGTGCCGTTAAAGGAACTGATTACATCCGAATAAAGTATTTTTGCCCCGGTATCATTCATCAGCCTGGTCAAGTCGGCAACGGCATAATTGACCCATGCATCATAATTGAGACAGGTATAAGTTTCTTTGTCATTTGCCATCAGACTGCCGTTGGGATAGGTAAGCGCCGATTCTTTTACAGAAAATCCTTGAGGCATGTCTTCATTCATGCAGCGGTCGCTGATGGTGTATAGGGAAACGGGAATCTGTGTTTCATCCTGGAAATGCCGGATTGCCTCGCGGAATTTTTGCAATCCGCCCGCTTGCCTGTAAAATGGTTCGCTGGACCAGTTGCCATACTGAAAACGTTTTTTATCGTCACTGAATGACCACCATAAATGAACAAAGTCAGGTTTGCGGCCAAGATGTTTTTTCTCAAAATTTAACACTTCGTCAATATGATACCTTGACTTGTCTTTGGACAGAATCGGCGGAACTTTGAAGAAACTCCATGCAAGAGTATGTGTTGTGTGATAACAGGTGTTGACGAATGTATTCAGAAAATAATCTTTATTTTGAGACTTAACCGGTTGATAGAAGCTGTCAAGAAAGCGGCGGTAGATCATCATTGCTGAATGCCAGTCTCCATCATGTGGCTGCCAGCGGATCTCAGGAAGCTGGCGAGTCTGACCGGGTTTCAATTCGGCAAAATGTTCCTGCAAATAGACGGCTCCGGACATCCCCTCGTTCCGTTTGGCGGCGCGATATTCGTTTTTCGCATGGTCGCGATTATCGCACAGTATCATGAATCCCTTTTTTTCTGCCGGATTGTAAAAATCAAAAAACATATGCAGAAACTCCAGTCCATAGGCGGCGCGATAAGTGGCATTGCGTTCGGATATTTCTGCACGGGAACGGGGAAAAAATATTCTGTCGTCGCAGGCGCTGCCGATCTTCAAATCCTGAATTGCACCAATCGCCCCTGATACAGCAACCGCTTTTGTCCCGTTGTTCTGTATTGAGCCGGACCATATCAGATCACCTGTTTTTCCCGGACGCAAACGCAATGACACGGACAGTTCCCGAATTCCATTGACATTTCCCCGCAGCCGGATATCTGCTTTTTCATCGTCGACGACCGCTTTTTCCATAGTGAAACACCGTCCGGTAAAGTAGTCATTGCCTAATTTGAACAGCAAACCAGAAGCAGGATGCAGATCGGCGCCGGGAACTTTTCCTGTTTCCAGTCCGTTCCGTAAATCAAAGCTGAATTTTCCGATGCACAACCGTCCATTGGAAAGAGATATATTTGCCTTCTGTTCTCGCGGCAAGACCGGCGCAAGTTCCGCTGCGGGTGCCGGATTACGGATAAAATCCAATATTCTCCCGTTTTCTGCCAATGTCAGAGCAGCCAAATAAAAGTTGATTTCGTAAGAGGGGAAATGCAAGATCAGGTCTTTCAATTCCAATTCCGGATTCAATGCCACGGCATAAGCACCGGCAGTACGTCCGGAAATATAGAATGCCTTGTTTTCTACAGAATAGGGAAATACTGTGGACCGGGAGCCATCGGCGTATGACAATTCGACATGGAAATTTTCCATATCATCAAGCCGCAGCGGACGATGCGGCAATGCAAAACGATTCTGTGCGGGATTATTAATGCCGAAAAGCAGCAGATAAGCTTCACGGGCACGCTTCCCTACAGAAAGCACGATCTTGTCCTGCCGGGAGATCGGCGCTATATTTTTGCGTGTTCCCGTTTCTCCGAGAAAAGGAAATGTCTTGCGATTTGCAGAGTCATCGAATGGCGGTTGGATCAGATTATTGCCTGTTGTTCTGACATGGAACGGTATTCCTGCCCAGCAGATTTCCGATACGGAGAAATTTGGCAGGGCATCTTGCAGAAAACCGTATTTTTCCAGCCCTCTCTGATAAAGCGAGTTTAAGGATGTATTGAATTGCTTGTCGATAGAAATGTAATGAAAACCTGCCTGCGGAGCTCTGACTGCACACTCCGATAACGGCAGTTGCGGCGTGAATTCTATTCCTGCAAGTTCAAGTTGTGCTTGAGAATGATTGGTTTTCAGATTCACCTGTATCCCGTTTACAGTGATTCCTTCCGGAATCAGGCCTGTTACCGTATGAAATTCTCCGTCATCGAATACTGTTGCCGTATTCAATAAATTCTGCTTTAATGTCTTTCCTGCCGTATCTGTGCCTTTCAATTGAACCACTCCTTCGACAGGAGCAACCCGCAGGATTCCTTTTCCTCGATACCTGATGGTGTAATACCGCATATTTTCCATAATTCTGGGACACTCAAGAGTTTTTTCCCAACTCATGGCGCGAACTTCGCCGGCTTCGCCATTGAAGGTAAATGTGATGATGTTTTCTGATTCCTTTGCAAAAAACGGCTCACTTTTTCTGACATGTGAACCATCTATGGTTCGGATTATGGTTGGCATGAGATTAGATACAATGGTATCAGGTCTTGGTATCCACCCGCCTGCCCACGATAATATTGGCGATCTGGCAAAAGAAACAGCTTTTTTGGACTCAGTGGTATTCTCCAGGCGAAAATCTTTGAAAAAAACTTCGCCCTGACACGTCAAATCCAGACGGATGCGCAAACTGACTGAATCCGGGGGGACAGTAAAATCGCCGGTGATCGTGTGCCATTTTCCAATAAGTTGATTTCTGTGTAATATATGTGCCAGCAGTGTTGGCTTTCCGCTGGCGTCAAAGCTGAAAATCTCAATTCCAATATGATTTCCTGCCGGAAATCCTGAGTGTTTGACACTTACGCTTGCTTGATATGGTCCTCCGGGTGATAATTTTACCGCAGGCCGTACTTCCCATGAACCAAAATTTCCGTCTTTTTCCTTTCCACGAATACCGATGCACCCTTCACTGGAGACTGCATAATTTACTATTCCGGTATAATTCCGTGGATTATTGGTGAAAAACACATATCCGTTAGGAGCGCTTTTACCTGCGTCAATGACAAGTTCGGACCGACCGACCAGTCCTGACGTATTCGCTTCTTCAGCAGATCCATGCAGACCGCAGCATATGGCAATGTAGAGGAACAGATTCCGGAAATTCCAATATTTTTGCATCGCTTCATACTTTTTTATCATTTTTCCTGGATTCCTGATTTGTTTGCTGTTTTTACCTGGCCTGGATTACCACTCCGTTTTGCAGACTGGCGTAAATCGCCTCATTCGGATACTCAGCTCCTCTGGCTATTTCAAGGAACTTATTTCTGTCGCATGATTCGGCATGGCCATCCATGAAGAATAGATTCGATCTTAAATTATGCCGGATACTGTATGGATACATTAAAGAGTGAGGAATAATCACCGGATATTGCGTCTGATAAGGTTTAGCAAGGGAATCTCCCAGCAGAGCTGTCAAAGACGGTTTTTTGACGCTTGACAATTTTATGTAGTTAATCGGATTTATTGCGGTCGAAACTCCTTTGGGAAGACTGGTAACTTCAAAAACCATGCCGTAACATTGATTCTTTTCATCAACAATATCATACATGTCCGGTTTCAGCGGTGCGGAAGGGCAATACAATATTTTACTCTTTTTTTCCACTAATGTCTTAATATAAGGATTGCCTCCATATTGCTCCTCGGTATTGAGAAGAATCCAGGAGAAATTGGAATAACTGGGAGCTTTTACATAACCGTTTGAATCATCGGCATAAAACAGGAATGAAGTCCCCAAGTGTTTCAGATTGTTGATACAGACGATGCTGCGGGCTTTTTCTTTTGCCTTATTCAACGCAGGCAGCAGCATTGCAGCGAGAATCGCGATGATTGCAATTACGATCAGCAACTCGATTAAGGTGAAACATCTTCTTCTCATCTGTTTTTCTCCTGTTATGTAAAAGTCAAGGGGCAGAACCCTCTATTTTACGTTTTTTATTTATTTTCTTTGTTAGACCCTCATTTTTGCCTTGCGAAGACAAAAATCCTCCATCTGCAATTTCTTGCAGTTTTATTTCAAAACTTGTAACTGTTTTGCCTTTTCAATCAAAAAATCGGACACTGTTATCGGCAACGGATCAATTCTGAATCCTCGCATTTTGCTGTTCCATTCAAAAATAGTATTCGCAAACTTGTTTAAGCTCATATCCTGAGCAGAAAGGAGACACACGACATACTATCAAAAACCGAACATTCTGTTGACAGCAAAACAGATCAAAAACGAAAGATCAGACCTTACTTTGTTCCAGGCAGAAGCACCTTGAAGTTGCGCTCCTGCGTCCAGACAGCGTGAATCGACATCAGGAGTTTCTTTGCAATGATCGTAATTGCACATTGCGGACTGATTCCTTTCGCAATCAGCAATCCATACCTCGCCCGATACTCCAAGTTGAAACGTGCCGCACGCCATGCCGATTCAATCAGCAGATAATGCAACTGCTTCTTCTTTCGATTCCCGGCAGACTTCACTTCTTCATGTTCGCCGCTGCCGACAAGCCGAGGCGCAAGACCGACATACGATTTAAAATGATCCTTGTCCGGAAAACGTTTCAAATCCCAAAGTTCCGATTGAAGCACTACCGCTGTCCGGAAACCGATTCCGGGAATGCTTTGCAAATTCTCCTGTGTCTTTTCACGATTCAGAAATTTCAAACATTCCTTCTCGTCTCGAACCACTTGCAACTTCTCCAGTCTTAAAAAACGCAACTCTCGCAACAAGCTGCATAATGCAAAATCGTGCCGTTTTACCGCATCTGATTCCATGATTTTCAATGAGCTCCCGGACCAGCTTCTGAACTTCAAGCCGTTAAAATACAGATGGCTTTTGATCCGATTTTTTGCCCGGATTATATTGCCGGTCAATTGCGTCTCGCGCCTCGTCAGATTCCGAAGCACCAGATTGTCTTCTTGTGGAATGTAAATCCCTTCCAGACTCCCGTTCTCCAATTCCCTGGCAAGTTTCCGACTGTCCAGACAGTCATTCTTATTCGCACGTTCTTTGCCGCTTGTCGGAACATCCGCAGGATTGATCACAATGTTCAAGATCCCAAGGCCGCAAAGCGAACGGTGTATTTCAAATCCGCAAAAGCCCGCTTCATACACACTCCGATACTCCGCTTCCGGATAATTCCGACTCAAATGTTCCGCAAGTTTCAACGCATCCGGATTCATGCTGAAATTCGCAAGATGATGCCGGCAATGACGAATCGACACCTGCCAACTGCTTTTATGTACGTCAATCCCTACATAAATCACTTGATTTTTGAACGAAACCGTGCTACATTCTTTCCTCATGGCTGACGTCTCCTTTTTTGGGATGTTTAACTGTTTGCGAGACACACGCCTATGTGCCGTCGCCTTTTTATACAGTATCACATCTTTTGAGAGTCAGCCTCCTTTCTTTTGACGCCTCCTTTTACCATAGCAACTTGTTTGTTATATGAATCAATATTTACCTGCTCTCTTTGCCTGTTGTACTGCCGCGGATCAGCAGTTTCGGCGAAACTGTATGATGCTGCAATGGCGTCGCCGCATCCGCAAGCACTTTCTTGACCAGTTCAAACAGAATTGCCGCAGTTTCCGGCACATTTTCCGAAAAAGTACTGATCTGCGGATAAACGGTCCGGCAGAAATCCTGATTGTCGAAGCCGATGACAGCCAGATCATGCGGTATGGAACGTGAATGCTTCACAGCATAAGCGTAAACTCCGAGAGCAATCACATCACAGGACGCAAATACACCCGTAATACGGGGATCTTTCCGCATCAGCTCCTCCATTGCTCCGCAGGAGGCTTCCGTGCTTTCCTGCGCCTCGGGTACTTCCACTACAGTCAGTTTTATCTTATCGTGCGTCATGGCATATTCCCTTGCGCCTTCGTAGCGGAGACGGAAACAGCCGTAAGTGTAGTTCGTCTGCGTCGCAAGCATGCCGATATGAGTGTGTCCGCACTCCTCCGCAAGGTAAGCAAGCGCCTCATAACCTGCCATTCGCCCGTCCGACGCGACATAATGGTAACGCCTGTCCGCATGATTCAGCTTGATGATGTTTCCGGAAGGATAATAACGCTTCAGTGTCTCCATATCCGAATCGCTGTAATAATTGATCACGATCACACAGTCCGGCTGGAAACCGCACTCTCTGAACTGTTCCGGCGAAACAAACAGGTGAAAGCAGAGATAGACGGAACCGAATGACTCGTTGAGACGGTTCAGAACCTGTGCATAAAAGGGACAGGACAGGGTAGGGAGGTCTGCGAGAATCACGACATTCCTGTGGAAAAAAGGATTGCCGGAAGCTTTCGGATTGATCCTGACGCATTTCCCCCGTTCGCCGTCCACCAGATCCCAGTCTCGAAGCTGAGACAGAACCCGCTTGACGGTTGCAGGGCAGACATCGAATTTTTCGGAAAGCCGGGCAATCGAGGGCAGGGTATCCTGATAGATTCCGGATTTGATCCCGTCCGCAATTTTCTCCGCTAAACTCATGAATTCGATTTTCGACATGACTGCCTCTCTTTATGATTACTTGGCTAGCTATGTTATAGATTATAACGATTTTTCCGCTTTTGTCAAGAGGGTTATCAGGAAAAAAACAAATTATTTTGGAGATCAGATTGCAAAAAATGGAGAACCATGTAGAATAAAGCGGGTAAACCCCCATGTTTCCCTATTCATTATTATAGAAGGATTATTTTATGGAAGAGAGAAAGTTGTTCAGAGGCAGCATTCCGATGTTGGAAATCAGGGCATTGCATATCGACCTGAAAGGATGTGTCCCTGAATTCAGACGTCTGCTCCGGCAGTTGGAAATTTATGCGGCAGCACATTATAACGCCGTTCTGATCGAATGGGAGGATATGTTTCCGTGGAGTGACACCTCGCTGCGCAGCGGCTGTGCTTATACGCAGGACGAAGTTCGGAAAATCGGAGAAAAATGCGAAGAACTCGGTTTGGAACTGATTCCTCTGGTCCAGTCTCTCGGACACATGGAGAATGTTCTTTCACAGGAGCAATACCGTAATCTGCAGGAAGTAGCAGGAGATTCCGGTTGCATTGACCCGCTGAATCCCGGTTCGGCGCCGTTGATTTGCAGTATGGTTGATGACATTCTCAAGCTTCTGCCGTCCGTTCATCTTTTTCATCTCGGCGGAGATGAGGCAATGACTTTCGGCGAGGGCAGGGGAGGCGCGGAGTTCATAGAAAAATACGGGCGCGCCGAACTTTATCTCCAGCACATCTGCAAGTTGACTTCACATTTGAAAGCCCGCAAAATACGTCCCCTTCTCTGGGCGGACATGATGGCGAAGTGGAACGATGAGGACTTGAAACGAATTGCCGGAGAAGCGGACCTGGTAGCATGGGGCTATCAGGGAAAAGTCAGCAGGAGCAGACCGTCAGCCTGTCGGGAGCGTCTGAAAAAATATCTGGATTGCGGGATTCGCCTCTGGGGAGGATGTGCTTATAAAGGTGCCGACGGCTTTAATTCCGAACTTCCTGTGCTGGAGAAGCGGATTGAAAATACGATGGACTGGGTGGAAACGGCAGAAGCAATCCCCATGCGCGGCATCATTGCGACCGGCTGGAGCCGTTACAGCACCACACGCCCTCAATGCGAAATTCAAGAGGGCGCGCTGCAGTCTGCCATCCTGACCGGTGCCATGCTTTACAACGGCAATCTGCTGGATGGAGATGCGGAACTTGTTCTGGATTTTCTGGATGAGATCGGGGAAGGGGAGCTTTCCCGGAAAGTGACAAGTCTGTTGCAGACCCTTTCCGGCATAATCCAGGAGCATTGGCTTCTGTTCCAGCAGCACATTGCAACAACGGCGTCCCACCGAACCCAGAGGATTCAGGGCAGGGATTGGTATCAGAACTTCTTCATAGAGTCTCTGGAATCCTGCCGGCAGCGATTGTCAGCTCTCCGTCCTGAGTTTCAGGAAACGATGCATGAGCTTCTGACGCCGGAATGCGCTGAAGCATATTTCAGGGAGCGGGAGTTGCTGCTGGAATATAATTACGATTATTGCGAAAAAGTCATATCATAAATCATCCTGAGACTGAGAGCAGGGGCGGTGAAATGCCTTTATCCCCTGCTCTCATAACTTATTCAAAAACGATAAGTATTTTTGTTCTTTATATCATTTCATATTATTTGATATCAAACGACACTATACCCTAAAGTAGGGGAGCTATCCACGCGCAATGGTTCCCCTGCTCTTTTTGTATCTGCTTCTGCGACTTTGCGGAATCAATTTGTTTTCTTTTGTGTCGTGATCTGTCGCGGATTATGGAACGCTCCGACTCTGCACACTGCCGCGGTTGAGCGCCTGTGTGCAGAGAGGAGCGCAGCAATCCGCAGAAGTTCAGAAAGTCGAAATTGATTTTAAGGCACCGTAGAGCGTCAAAAACGATGGTATCTGGTATTGATTGCGGGTTGATATGTTTTTGTGTTTTCGGGTAGCTTTCTAACGTCGCATAATATATATTATGTTAAGTCGCATTGGCGGAGCAATAGGGGTATGATAAAATATAATATATTAATAATCAATACATTATGATTTATAATAAAAAGAATGTTGATAACTTGTTAAGAAAAAACAGCGACTGTTTGAGGGGTTCTTATATCGGAAGGTCATGTCTCTTTTTCAAGAATCTGTACAAAGAAGACGAGAAATCGAAAGGTCATGTCTCTTTTTCAGGAATCTGTACAAAGAAGACGAGAAAAAAGTTACAAGGTTAATTTTGCGATAAATAATATAATATGACATCTGACGACATTAGTTCAAGAAGAGCAGGGGATTTCAATTAAAAAAATTGGTTTGATACCGCCGGTGTATGCTTTGCATACAAAAAGATAATCATGCAGGACGCGTTCCAATTAAAATGGAAAGAATTTTTGCTCAGAGATAAAAAGGGAAGCTTCAGAGACATTGAAGATAAAGGGAAATAATGATTGTCATTCTGTCTTACCGGGGACTCCCCTGCCCTTTTGTATGATACAGTGAGAAAAGAAAAGAGTCTTGAAGACCGCAAAAGTTTTCAAGACTCTTTTTTTATGTGGTGCCCGGAGCGGGACTCGAACCCGCACACCCAATGGATAACAGATTTTAAGTCTGTTGCGTCTGCCATTTCGCCATCCGGGCGTTTTTTCAAACTATCGATGGTTTTGCGTCAATGATCTGAAGCTGTCTCCGCTTTTCTCCATAATATTCGTTGATATGCGGCAACGCCACCACATCCCATGTCGTTCGCGGATCAATCACCATATTGAAGGCAATGAAGTCCGAAGTGTCACCGTTGATATCCCGCACAATACCTTTCGTATGACCCGCCTTGATCGGAAACGTCCGGACGATCTCCAGATGGTTGATCCGGTAGGTCGGCTGCGGATTTCCATGGCCGAACGGTCCCAGTTTCGGATACAGGGCAAAAAAATCATCCTGGAGCTCCGCAAGATCAACAATGCCGTCATAGGAAATGCTGTCGACAATATCGCTCGGGGAAATTTCATTTCTGACATGTTCCTCGAACTCCTTCTGGAACTCCTTGATTTTGGATTTATGCAATCCAAGTCCGACAGCCATCGGATGCCCGCCGTAACGAGTCAGAAGATGAGAGCATTTTGCCAGAATCTTGATCAGATTCACTCCGGGGATACTGCGCCCGGAACCATGGGCTTCATCGCCCTGAATCGTGAGAACGATCGCCGGCCGGTTGTAATCCCGTGCAAAACGGGACGCCACAATGCCGATGACCCCCTGATGCCACCCCTCCCCTGCCGCGGTTATCGTTATGGATTTGTCAAAAAACGGATCGGATTCCACCTGACGTTTCGCTTCGGTGAAAATCTCCTGTTCTTTTGCCTGCCGCCGCTGATTGAACGTTTCCAGCATGTCGGCAAACTTGTATGCGTCCACAATATTGGAGGCGTTCAGGAGTTCCAATGCGGAAATTGCGTTTCCGAGCCTGCCGGCTGCGTTGATGCGCGGCGCCAGTTTGAATGTAATATCCGACGGGCTGATCGAGGCATCGACATGTGCCACTTCAATCAATGCACGAATCCCCGGACGCAACTGTTTGCGGAGCGTCTCCATGCCGTATTTGACAAGAATCCGGTTTTCCCCGAGCAGCGGAACGATATCCGCAACGGTGCCGAGAGCGACAAAATCCAGCACATCCTGCATTTCCGTGGCATAACCGCCGAGATTATTGTCACGCCCGTATTTCACGAACGCATGCGCCAGTTTGAAAGCCACCCCTACCCCGGAAAGCTGATGCATGTCAGTCAGTTCCTTATGGACTTTCGGGTTGATGATTGCCAGCGCGGGAGAAGATTCTTCGCCGGGTTCATGGTGATCGGTGATAATAACATCAATCCCCTTGGACGCCGCATCCGCAACAGCCGGACAACTGTTGATTCCGCAGTCGACCGTAACCAGAACCTTGCATGGAGACGGAGCCGTCTCCAGTGCTTTGGCAAGCGATTCAGGCGTAAAACCGTAGCCGTCATCGAATCTGTGCGGAAGAAAAGAGCTGACGACAGCCCCGTTCTTTTCCAATACCCATGAAAGCAGAGACGTGGCGGTGATCCCGTCCGTATCATAATCTCCATGAATCAGAATCCGTTCACGGTTGCGTATAGCCTGCCAGAGGCGTTTGACGGCGACATCCATACCGGGGAACCTGTAAGGGTCGGTCAAGTCCGCAAAAGAGTTGTTGAAGTAGTGATCCGCTTCATCAGCATCGATTCCGCGTGCCGCGAGGTACATCGCCACAGCACGGGGAATATTTTTGCGTCTTATTAGATCCAGTATAATGTTTTCTTTACCGTCACAAGCAGATATCCATAGTTTTGTTCCCATTCTACCTTTCTCATGTTAATCATTACAGAGGTCAATATAATATACTTTCCTGAAACATCAAACAAAAAGCGGAATCAATTTTCATTTTTTTTCAAAACTTTGCTTGACTAATTGAAGAATGCCGCTACATTATGGCTCTGTAATCAGAAATGATATACAACATTGCCGACGTGGCGGAACGGCAGACGCGCTGCGTTCAGGTCGCAGTCTCTTCACGGGGGTGTAGGTTCAAATCCTATCGTCGGCACCATTTTTCTTCTGCACATCAAATTCCATTGTTTCCTGTTTTTTATTTTTTTTCATTATCCGCAGGCGCCTGATCTCGTTTCCCCTTTCAAGTGACAGGATAAACTGTGTAAAAAGATAAAGAAACAGACTCAAAGCATCAGAGAATCTGCAGAGAGAGCAAAACAAAAAGCTGCGAAATCAGGAGTGTTTTATGAACGGCATGATTGAAATTCATGATTTTACAGAACGGTATCTGGAGGATGCCGCCGCAATCGCATTGCGGTTATGGGAGGCAGCCATTCCCGGAATGCCGGTTGAAATGCGCACACGAATCTACCGGTATCTGGTCCGTTATTATTATATCCCCGGTTCTCCGCTTTCGCTAAGAGCTATGGAGAATGGGAAACTGTGTGCTTTCCTGCTTGGTGCTCCCGCCTCCGAAATCGGCAGTGAACACGCAGATAAATGGATGGCAGGACAGTTGAACGGGACGGATGAATCTGTTTTCTTTCAGGAATATAAGGCATACATTGACGGAAACCGGCGTCAGGAATACCTTCATGCCGCTGCAAATGAGGCAAGTCTGCTTTTGTTTGCGAGCATTCGCAGGGGAGCGGGAAAGAAACTGCTGGAGGAGTTTGAGAAACGTTGCAGGAGCCATGGCATGACATCCATCATTCTGTGGACTGATGAAACATGCGATTTTGATTATTATCACCGGAATGGTTTTACCGAAGCTGCAAAATTTCCGGCTGACCCGACAATCTGCGACTTGAAGCTCACGACCTATCTTTTCAGAAAAAGCGTAAAATGAAAGATTTCAGGCGGAGAAACTTCCCCCGCCTGACGGTAAACTCATACTTCCTGCAGAGCTGTCCCCTGAAAAACACGGACTGCGCCGCTAACGGACGAGGAACGAAGTTCCGAGAGGTGACGGGGCAGCGTATGACAGCAGGGGATTCCGCCGGAGCTCTCGAACTTGATGAATCAAGTTCTCGCCACTGAGCGGTTTGGACCGCTCCGGCGGGGATTTCGTGCTACGCACGACCAGCCTGCGCGGCTGGATCGCGGCAGATGCAAAGCACCTGCACCAGAAATATTAATATTACAATTTGCCGGATACCGGCAGAAAGAATCAGTCCTGTCTGAAACATCAATCTTCAACAGGATTCTCAGAAAAAAAACGCTTTTTTTATGAAACAGGGGTTGACAATATGCATAGTATCGCATATAATTAAATAGTATCAGATAGAATCGGATAAAAAATGATGGAACCTTATACATTAAAAAAAGACAATCTTTACCAGACGTTGCGTCAGGAGATTCTTTCCGGCAGATATGAGCCGGAGAGCAGACTGCCCAGAGAAATAGATTTCTGCCGGATGCTCGGCGTGGGCAAGGTGACTCTGCGTTCCGCTTTGGAAAAGTTGGAGACGGACGGTCTTGTAGTGCGTGTTCCGGGAAAAGGGACATTCATCAGCTCAGGGCGGCGTTCCAATCTGATACTGGTCGGAATCATCAAGAAAAGCGGGATGGAACTTCCGCAGAATTATATTCTGCCGGGGATCGAAGCCGCCGCCACGGAACAGGGATTCAGAACGGAGCTCTGTTTCATTGAATATTTGCGCAAACTCAAGCCGGAAAAGGCTTTGAAGCTCCTGAAGGAAAAGAACCTGTGCGGGGTTCTCCTGGTCACAAGCAGCGTCATGCCGGATGATCCGGAGGTGTCGCTTCTGAGACAGCTCGGACTGCCCGTGATTATTGTCCACGGCAGATATGAAGACCGTCTGACAGGATTCAGCCTGATGTATGTAAACATGCGCCAGGCGTGGAAAGAGGGTCTGGAATATCTGGCGGGGAAAGGACACCGGGATATCAGAATTATCGGTATGCCGGGCAGTCATGACATCCGCGGATGGCGGAAAGAGGAACTCCCCGGACTGTTCCGGTCGCTCGGACTGAATTCCGAAGGATGCCTTGTCTATCCCGCGGTTCTGGAAACGGATTCCATCCGCCATGCCGTAAACAGGATACTGAATGACGGCGGACAGCCCAGTGCGATTTTCTGTTTTTCAGATTTTTACGCGATGGAGGTCATGGCATGTCTTCAGGAGAAAGGGATACGGGTGCCTGAAGATATCGCCGTCATGGGCTACTGCGGCTATCCGGGAGCGACCTTGCTGGAACCGTCCCTTTCCACAATAGATCTCAATTACGCAGGAATCGGCAGGGCATCTGTAGAACTGCTGGCATCCGCCGGATCATGGTTCCGCGTGGAGGATGCGGCGATCCCGGTCGTAACGATCCCCTACCGGATCGTGGAGCGCAATTCGACAAGAATCATAAGGAATGATCCGAATATATTTTCAAGATTCAATGATAACATATTGGAGGCAAAATGAAAGAAAAGAAGAAGAGGACTTTCACCCTGATCGAACTTCTGGTCGTTATAGCAATTATAGCGATTCTGGCGGCAATGCTGCTGCCGGCTCTGAACAAAGCCTTGGAAAAGGGGCGCAGTATTGCCTGTATGAATCAATTGAGCCAGTTGGGCAAGGCCGATGCATTTTACATCAGCGACTACCAGGACTGGCCGGCACCGTTTCGAAATCACCCTACAAGCAGCTCCCTTTCAAGCGCATCCATTTTTGAACCGGGAGCCCGAGGACTGCTGGCACCTTATCTACCGATAAAAAGCGGACCGTATAATTCCCACCACCTGGGCGCTTACAGAAAAACTGGGGGCAACGGAGCTTTGGTTTGTCCGTCAGAACCGCGTCCCGCAGCAGAGGAAGAATACAAGATGAGTGCGGACGGCGGAACTTATTACACTTATTCCTTGAACAGCAATTTTCAATTAATGTATGTTGGAGCAACAGAGAGACCATTCAACAAAATTACCAGAGCTCCGCGTCCGACAAGAAACGCAGTCTTCATGGATGGAAAAGGGGGGACAATGGTTTACTACTATCCTGATAAGGAAGAAGTAAATTCTGCAATTGGAAAAGTTGCGTGGAGACACAGCAACATGTGCAATGTCCTGTTTCTGGATTTTCATGTGGAAGCCATCGGGAAGCTGAAGTTGCCGGATCAAGCAAGAGGAGTAGGATGGAAGTCAACGTTCTGGGCTCCCTGGGATAAAGACAACCAGAAAGGACAGAATGACAGGTGGTAAGTGGAAACAGGACGGAACTGCAGCCGGATTTCCGACGTGTCCCCGCATTTTTCCTGCTCCTGTATATTTGAACCGAACAGCATGATAACAAGTAAATATTTTTAACAAAACAAGGATAAAAGGGAATGAAGAATATCTTTCTCGGATTACTGTCGGGCATTCTTCTGGCAGGGGCATTCTGCCATGCAGCGGATCTGACCATCGCGGAGAAGAACGTCGGGAGCAATTATCAGATCGCAGTTCCGGAGTCAACGGGGAACAAGGCGATGGACCGCTTTCTGCTGACTGCGGCGGAAGTATTGAGAAACAGCATCCGCCAGGCGACGGGGGTATCTCTGCCGGTGGTAAAGGAAAATGCGAAAACTCCGGCGAAACCGGCAATTTACATCGGAGATACGCAGGCTCTGCGCAAGGCGGGCTTCACGACAGACGGACTCAAAAAGTGGGAACACCGGATCGACGTAAAAGGGAAAGACATCTTTCTTTACGGCAATGACGTGAAAAGCAATCCGAAAGGACGCTGGCCGAATGACAAATCCTCATTCATTCTCGGCTCCGTAAAAGCGGTCACGGTTTTCCTTGAAAAATTCGCAAATACCCGTTTTCTTGTTCCGGGCGCGGAGGGCATTGCGGTGCTTCCGCTGGAACGCATCACGGTTCCCGGCAACTGTTCTTATCGGAAAATTCCCCGAATTGAGTATTGTTCCGCCCGCTCTTCGGACCTGATGTATGACATTGCGAACAATGCGTTCTATGCTCCGTGGTATGGCACCTATGGCGGACACTCTCACAATGTGGCGATTCCGCAGGGGAAATATTTCAAGACAAACCCGGAATATTTCGCACTGCTCAAGGGAAAGCGTGCCACGCATCCGACACGTCCGCAGTATTGTCTTTCCAATCCCAAAGTGCAGGAACTCATCTATCAGGAGCTTCTGACCCATGCGGACAAAGGGGTCGACATGGTTCAGCTCGGTCAGAGCGACGGTTTCCGTCCCTGTGAATGTGAAGAATGCGCAAAGCTCTACGGAGTCAAGGATTTCGGCGAGAAACTCTGGATCATGCACCGGAATATGGCGGAACGCTTTCAGAAGGACCGTCCCGGAAAGATGCTCTGCATCATGGCATACGGTCCGACGCTGGAGCCGCCGCGGACGTTCAGGAAGTTCCCGGACAACGTCATGATTGAACTCGCCCCGTTCACGGATGAAAATTTCGAAGCCTGGAAAGGACACAAAGTCAAAAACGGATTCACGGTCTATCTTTACAACTGGGGCTGGTACCAGACGGAAGGCTTTACTCCGAAACAGAATATGGAATTTCTGGCAAAGCAGGCCGCCGCGTTCAGCCGCGACAATGTCCGCGGCATCTACCGCTGCGGTTTCGGCGAACTGTTCGGGTTGGAAGGCCCCGCCTACTATCAATGGAGCAGACAGTTGGACAATCCGGCGCTCGACAGCGGAAAACTGCTTTCCGACTACTGCCGCCATGCATTCGGCGGTGCCGCAGGAACGATGGAGCAGTTCTATCTGCTTCTCGACAAACGCCTGCAACTGAACATTCCGCCGACATTCACCAGCGCCGAACATGAGGGAAAACGGAAAGGGACCATCTGGAACGATCCGGCGCTTCTGGATGGGAAATCTCCCGCCATGCTGGACAATATGAGACTGCTTGCATTGCGCTACCCGCCGGAAGTCCTTGCGGAAATGGAAACGCTTCTTGCAAAAGCGGAAAAGGAAAATCCGCAGAACGGAACGGCAAAGTTCCTGCTGCCGGTGATCCGCATGGAGTTCGATTATCTGAAACTGACCGCGGAAGTCGTCACGGCATTCAACCGCTTCCGCAAGACAAAATCCGATGCGGATTTCAAAGCGCTTGCCGCCGCCGTGGATGCACGCAATCAACTGATTGCGAAAATTCCGCTTCAGCCGAATGCAAAGCCGCCGCGTCCGGCAATCAAAGGGAGCCTCCGCCTGTTCGGATATCCTCTGATCAGTGAAATTCAGGACGGAGGACGCCTGCGGGCTCCGCTGTTCGCGCCTTTCAACTGGGACGTGAAGTGGATGCAGGAAAAAGGCATCAAACCCGCCGGGCGCGTCATTCACACCGGCGGAGCGCCGCAGACGCTGATTCAGAAGGATTATTACCGGCAGAAACCGGTCATCAAAGAGGAACCGACTTCAGTCGCAGTCCGGTGGGACGATCAGAATCTCTATGTGACGTTCCTTTTCGGAAACGCCACACAGGAAGCAGTTTACAACGACCAGATTCAAGTCATCCTCGGAAACGGCAAAAAGCGCATGTGGTTCACAGCCCGCGCCCGCAACGGAAGGACGGGCGTCTATGAACGCACCCTCGCCTCTCTCGACAACAAAGGAAACGGAGATCAGTACAAAGGCATATCCGGCAAAACAGGAACCATTACAGCTCCGGCTCCGGGAGTGGAAGGCGCATCCGCAATGATTGCGATTCCGTGGAGCGTCTTCGGAGACAAACCCGTCAAAGGCGCGGAATGGGAGTTCAACGCCATCCGGGAAAATCCGAAAGGACAGTATATCTGGGAATACAATCTTTTCCAGAAGACATGGCGCAATCTGCGCGATGCGGCGGGACGAATCGTATTCAATGAGCAATGAAAAATGAGTAATGAGCAATGAAAAATGGGAAATGAGTCAAGCATGAAGAAGATTTTCATTTGTTTTTGCATGGTTCTGATGATCGCGGCAGGATGCAGGTCACAACAGATTGCGGAATCTCCGGTGACAGTGCTGAAAGACGGCAAATCGTCTTTCCAGATTGTCCTGCCGGATCAATATGACAACGCCGTCACGGAAACGCATCTGCTGACTGCCGCGAAGTGTCTTCAGAAGGAATTTCAGGCGGCATCCGGTGTTCTTCTCCCGATCAGGAAAGAGTCTTCCATGGAACCGAACCGTCCCTCGATCTTCATCGGCAATACCGCCATGACACGGAAAGCGGGTTTCGACCCTGCATCGTTCCGGGATTTTTCCTATGTCATCGCTGCGAAAAACGGCAATCTCTTTCTTGCGGGCAATGACCGCCACAGAACCGGGAGCAAAAAGAGGGAGGGATACTCCGGCTATATCCTCGGTTCCGTAAAAGCAATCACAGTGTTCATGGAGGACTATCTCCATACACGTTTCGTAATGCCCGGAGACACAGGCACTTCCACGCCGGAACGGAAGACGCTGGAACTTCCTTCCAATCTGAAACGCCACGGGAATCCGCTCCTGAATTTTGCCGCCGGCCGCGGACAGTCTCTCATGTATGACTATTCCAACAACAACTATGGGCGCGGCAGTTATGCTGTTTACGGCGGGCATTCCTACTACACGGCGGTTCCGGCGGAGAAATACGGAAAAAGCCATCCGGAATATTTCGCGCTCCTGGGCGGAAAACGGGTCTCGAAGGGAAATCACCTGTGCATCTCCAATCCTGAAGTTCAGGAATTGATCTATGCGGAAATGCGGAAGAAACTGGACGCCGGAGCAGAGACCGTGGAACTAGCCCAGACCGACGGCTACAAACCCTGCGAGTGTGAACGCTGCAAAGCCTATGGCAATACGGACAGTCCCGGTGAGAAAATCTGGATTCTGCACCGTGCTCTGGCGGAGCGCCTGCTCAAAGAACGTCCGGGAAAGAAGGTGCTGATCATCTGCTACCCGCCGAACGCGGAGCCGCCGGAGAGTTTCCGTGAATTCCCGGACAACGTGATGATTGAACTCTGCCACTATTCCGAAAAAGTTTTTCAGGAGTGGAGCAAAATCAAGGTCCCGCAGGGATTTACGGTCTATATCTATAACTGGGGTTTTTACTCTCTGCCGGGCATCACCCCGAAACATACGCCGGAGTTCGTGGAAAACCAGGTGCGCCGGTTTGCCGCCAACGGCGTCCGCGGCATCTACCGCTGCGGTTTCGGGGAACTGATGGGACTGGAGGGACCCGTCTACTATGCTTTCGGGAAACTGCTGGACAATCCGCAGCAGTCCGCAATCAAGCTGACGGACGATTACTGCTGCGCCGCGTTCGGGGAAGCCGCCGCGCCGATGCGGACGTTCTTCCATGCACTGCATTCCCGGCTGGCGCTTTACAGCAATCAGGATCAGAGCATTGAGAATGTCAGACTCCTGCCGAAAAATCCCCGCATCTATCTGGCATACGTCTATTCGCCGGATGTGCTGGAAACCATGGAACGGAATCTGGCGCGCGCGGAAAAACTCGCGGTTTCTCCGAAAGTGAAGAAACGTCTGGAACTCGTGCGCAGGGAATTTGATTACGTGAAGAATCTCGGCACAATCATTCATTATTACAATGCCTATCGCCTGAATCCCACCCGCTCCAACTTCGACCAGTTGGCGGAGAAAATTGACGAACGCAACGCCATGATCCGCTCTTTTTACGATGACGCGGGGCAGATGAAGCCTGTTCCCGGCTGGCAGGAGATTCAGTTCATGGGGCGGATCGAAAAAGCAATGCTTGCGGAAAACGGGCGGTTGACGGCTCCGATGGGGGCTCCGCTGACATGGAACATTGCCCTGCTGCGCGAAAAAAGCGTTCTTCCCGGCAGGGAGCGCAAAAAGATGGAGATCGGCAGGGCAACGGCTCCGGTATCACAGAATTTTGATTTCAACTCCGGCGTCTGGAAACGGGCAAAGTGGCATGAACTCAACGGCATCCAGCTCGGCGCAATTCAGGAAAAAAGCCGTTTCAAGGCGCTCTATGACGCGGAGGCGGTTTACTTCGGCATCGAAACCGAACTGCCGGAAAACATCAGATTCACGCCATGCGGACAGGACGGCCCCTGCTGGGGACAGGATTGCCTGGAACTGATTCTTGATCCATTCGGATCAAGGGAAAAATATTATCATTTCATTTTCAATCCTGTTCCGGGGTCCCGCTATGACGCCGCCGCCGGGTTCATCACGGACGTGCTGCATCCTGCCTATGACAAGCCGGATACGGGCTGGAACGGGCGATGGGAATATTTCACTCAACGTTCCGGCGGCCGCTGGTCCGCACTGGTAAGAATCCCCTTTGCCTCGCTGGGCGTAAAAACTCCGGCGTCGGGAACGCACTGGACACTCAACATCGGCAGAGAATCGTTCCGCACACGCCAGCCGGAACTCTCCTCGTGGTCTCCGAATCTCGAAACAATGAGCTTCCATGACCGCGATTCCTTCGGGGAGGCAGTCTTCGAGTAACCGGCAGAAGACATTTGTATTTCAAATGGTAATGTGGTATAGTAATCGCATTGTCAACTCGGCAAAGAGAGGAGAAAAATAATGACATTACGGAGATTTGCTTTCATGCTGGCTGCGTGTCTGGCATTCGCCGGAAAAGCGAATGATATGGTTGACACGGTCGGTCGTCGAAGCAATATGATTCAGGATTACTATTTGACACAATTCCGTTTGAAGGCTGCGGAACGCAGAGCACGTCTGGACAATGTCAGGACCAAAGCCGATGCCGAAGCCTACCGGCAGGATGTCAGGAAGCGGCTGGCGGAAAGTTTCGGTCCGTTTCCGGAAAAAACTCCGCTGAACCCGCGGATCACGGGACAGCTCTCCACGGAAAAGCTGCTGATCGACAAAGTAATTTTTGAAAGCCGTCCCGGTTTTCAGGTGACGGGCCTGTTCTATCGCCCGAAACAGATCTCCGGAAAGATCCCCGGCATTCTGGCGCTGTGCGGACATTCATCCTCCGGGAAAAATGCTCCGTGGTATCAGGATGTGGCACAGTCGCTCGCCCTGCGCGGTTACGGCGTGTTGATGATCGATCCTGTCGGACAAGGGGAACGCCGTCAATTTACGGATGCCGAAGGAGTCCGCCCCGGCGTCTTCGACCACAACATGCGGGGAAAACAACTGGCGCTCATCGGGGAAGCTCTCTGCACCTGGCGGCTGTGGGATGCAATCCGCGGACTGGACTATCTTCTGACCCGCCCGGAAATTGATGCCGGGCGTCTTGGCGTTACCGGAACTTCCGGCGGCGGAACGCTCTCAACTTATCTGAACGCATTTGATTCACGCCTGACGATGGCGGCTCCCAGTTGTTATATCACCACCCAACTGCGCAATCTGGAAAATGAACTTCCTGCCGATGCGGAACAGAATCCTCCGCGGCTCGCCGCATTGGGGTGCGACATGGCGGATTTTCTGATTGCCGCCGCCCCGCGCCCTGCCCTGATATTGGCTCAGGACAATGATTTTTTTGATCCGCGCGGCACGCAACAGGCATTGGAGGACGCACGGAAAATCTATACGCTGCTGGGAAAACCGGAACAGATTCAGATCTTTACCGGAAAAGGCGACCACGGATATTCCGCGGCACACAGAGAGGCGGCGGGTAAATTCTTCAACCGGTACAGCGGACTCTCCTCCAACTGGGCGGAATCTCCCGATATTCAGAGGTTCAAAGTGGAAGAACTCAACTGCACGCCGAACGGTCAGGTCGGCGGACGGGATATCCATGCCATCATGCAGGAGCTTGAGGCTTCCCGCCGTCCGGAAAAAGCCGGAGACTCAGCAGCAATTCTCCGGCAGATACTGCAAATCGGCGAGGTTCCGCTTCCCGATTACCGTGTCTGGCGGACACAGGTTCAAAGGGTTGAACCTCTGCTCTGCCTGAACCGTTTCGGAATTGAAACGGAACCCGGTATCGTGGTTCCTCTGAAACAGCTCACGCCGTCCCAACGCTTCCAGCTCCGTTCCAAACCGCGAGCGATTCTGTTCATCCCGCATTTGAGCACTTCGCCGGAATTGAAGGAGCTGGGATTCCAGCCGGACGGCAAAACCGACTTCTTTTGCCTGGAAGTCCGTGGCATCGGCGAAAGCCGTCCGGCGGAATGCAATATCAGGGAAAACGATTTTTTCTGTTCCTACGGGTCTGATTTTCTGTATGCATCCTGCGCGCATCTGCTCAATCGCCCTTATTTGGGACGCAAAGTTTACGATATTCTGGCGGCGGTCAGACTCCTGAAAAAACAGGGGGCGGAGGAAATTCATCTGATCGGCAACGGTCAAGGCTCCATTGCGGCGGCTCTGGCGGCTGTACTTTCGCCGGATGTCAAACAGGTTACGCTGTATCACGCGCCGTTAAGCTGGCGGCAGATGGTCAACAGCCGGGTGGTTCGATGGCCGTTTTCCGCCATGCCTCACGGTATTCTGCGCAAGATTGATCTGCCGGATGTTTACCGTGACCTTCGGTCTAAGAATATCCGGCTGATCGCTCCGTGGGATGCTGCGATGCGTCCCTGCCCTCCCCGGCAATTGTCCGCTGCTGTCCGCCAATACCGGATTCCCTGCCCGGTTCTGCCCACCGCGGGGACTCCGGAATAAGGGCTTGACTGGACTTATCCAGGACAGGAAGAATGGTCTTTTCATCCATCCTGTCCTTTTTTTGAGAGATTTATGTCAACATTACCCGGCATGTGATGAAACAAAAGATATTTTGCCGGTGTCAGATAAGAACACTTGTAAATCATTTGCGCAGTGATATATTACAGGACTTCTGGCAAGGGGCCGTTCCGGATTCGACTGGGCGAGCAAAGTGCCGATTGCATGTCGAGGATGATCGTTTGCCTCGTAAATCACCGGTCAAACAAAATAACTGCGAACGAAGAGTACGCACTCGCCGCTTGACGGCGACGTCCTCTCTCTGACGGACACTAAGAGAGAGGGCGACAGCAGTGTCCTGGCACAAAGACTTCACTCATCGGTCTGCGTGCGAGATTTCAGATGAGCCAGTCTGAAAGCCGCCTGCCTGTCGGCAAAGCCGGAGGACGAGAAACAATAAAGACAGAATAAACATGTAGATATCGTCATAATGACGTCACAGGACAGGGGTTCAACTCCCCTCGGCTCCACCATTAATGAAACCTTTGGGACAGCGGACTTCCGCTCGACATACTCATATTATGCAAATTCCCTGAAGAAAAGGCAGACAACAAACGGATGTCATTTTTCTTTTCTTAAAAGTGATTTTCCGCCGGAATGGCATCCATCTCCGGCGGAAAACAAGTTTGGCACAGGGAAAGGTTATTGTTTCGGAAGCAGGACTTTGATATAATCAATCATAAACCAGCCCCAGGTATAGTCCCTTTTCGCCATGAACTGGACTCCGCCTTCGCCGTCGATCTCCTTGTCGGGCGTGATATTCAGAAAGAGAATGTCATTGTCACCGGCGACAAGATTATGGCAGGGAATTGTAAATTCCGCTTCTTCCCACTTTGTCTTGGAGAAGGGGGAAACGCCACGGAAGATACTGATACCGTTGACTTTGACCTCCATCAATGAAGGCGCTTGCTTTTCGTTGTCAATGCCGAACACCTTCAGTTTCAGATCGGATTCCGGTAAATGATTCAACTGCAGAACGGCGGATGCATTTCCGAAAGTGGAGCTTGGGCGGCGCAAAACCTTACAGATATTATTGTCGCTTCTCATCCATGCCCTGCATTTTTGTCCTCCGATAATTCCCTTGTTGGCAATCAGAAAACCATACTCTGTCTTCTCCTGCACGACAGGAGTGGATTCCCCCAGAACCTTCAGCGGATTTTCAGCAAGCCGTTTTAATGCGGGGGCATCATACCACGGACGAGTTTTTTCTATTTTCAGCATGGCGGTCTCCCAGAACCAGTCTGCGGAAATGGGATGTCCCTCGTAACGGATTTTCAAGATGCGGCAGACATCGACATACCGGACCAGACATTTTGCATAAAAGGGCATCTGCGCTTTCGTGATTTTCCCATTTCCCCGGCAGTTGTCCGTCAGGTAACTCCAGAGGAAAGGAAATATTTCCCGCTGAACTGCCTTCCATTCTTCGGAATCCGTTTTGACAAGAGACAATGCTTCATCCAGCAGCGGCAAGGCTTTTTCCGCAAGTTCAGAGGTCACCAGACCTCGTTTGATCTGTTCCGTATTCTGTCCCCAGTTCCTTTTTTCCGGTTCCGCCTGAATCAGATCGAAGTATTTCCGCATGGGAGCGGCGGCAGCGCCGAATGCATCGTTCAGATAATCGTCAACCAGCTTTTCGACATTTACGCCGGGGTCACAGAGCACCTCATTGAGTACTTTCATCTGCAATGCCTGGAAACTGCCGTTTTCACTGATGGCTCCCGCGGCATATGCCGGAGTAAAACCGCAATGCGCCACGATCTTATACTTTTTCTCGGCAAGATGCCTGTAAAGTTTATAGTTCATGCGGAATGCCGGCCACACATTGTAATGCTCCCGGCAGGAGTTCGGATAGACGAAGGCTCCAAGCTGGTCCGGAAACATCTCCTCCCATTTCCTCATCCGCTCATGCCCGACCCGGTTGCTCTCATGCCCATAGACCAGATGACTGCCCCAACTGTGTCCATAAGGTGCATAAAGCACAATGACATTCGGGGAAAGATTCCTGATTTTTTCCGGAGGAGTCTGAGAATCCGTGTAAGCGAGTGTGACCAGGATTCTGTCCGGATACTGTTTTCCGGTAATCTTTGCGATGGAATCGATCCAATACAGGAGACGGTCTGTTGTGGACCCCAGTTTCCTGCACTCGGCACACTTGCAGTAATAATCTCCTCCATCGCCGGGAAAGAAATAAAAATATTTTGCTTCCGGGTCGGCTTTCATCATTTCGGCAAGCCGGGACGCAGCAAGCCGGATCAGCTCCTGGTTGCTCATGCAGTAATGGGTCTGCACATTCTTTCCCATAGAGGAATGCACGCGCTTCCCGGATGCGTTCAATGCGAAATATTCCGGATGCGAGTCCTGAAATTCTTTCAAGGGAATGTAGGTAATTGCAGCATGGCAGTTTGTGCAGTGACTGCCCAACATCTGCATCGTGACCCAGTCCTGATGGGAAGTATACCCCCACAATTCCGGCTGTTCCACCCGATACATCAGCTCCCGGTTCGGAACCGCCGGATTCTGTGCCATGAAGAAATCTTTCAAAGCCGCATCGCCTTCCGCTTTTTTGAAGCGGTTCTGGCTCAGCAGCACAACACCGGCTTTTCCCAGAAAGCGGAATACTCCGAAATGCACTCCCGACGGACGGGCGCCGGCAATCGCCGCCCGGTTTTCTTTCAGGCGCATTGCAAATCCTCCGTCACGGATATTTTTCAGTTCTTTTTCATCCAGAAGACCGGATTTCAGACCGGCTTTCCCGACGAAAACGGCACAGTGATCAGACGGCAGAGAAGCCGGAAGCGCTTTTACCGGATAAAGATTTCCCCCTGTTTTGGCAAATGCATAGCGCAGCATTTGCGCAGCATCACGATCCAGTCTGGCCGTTACGGGATCATCCGGGTCATCCAGATAGTAGATGGCTTCGCATTCCCTGCCGTTCAGGAGTAATTTCCTGCCGTCTCCTTTTTCAGCCTCGATTCCTCGAATCTTCAGGTTCCTGACTTCAAGAAACGCATCTTTTCCTTTTACTCCGAACGCCAGAACGCCGTCAAGCGCTTCAGGATGTACGTCAAAGAGCACTGAAAACTGCCGGAATCCGGGTGACGGTTTCAGGTTTTTCCCGCTGTAAGCAGGAATTTCTTTTTCTTTATTCATACCGTTGGAGCTGACGCTTGCAGTTCCATTGGTTCTGTAATCAAAAGAAAGTTCAAATGCTTTGTAAGTGCGGTAGACGCCGCCGGGATACCCCATCTGAGCGCTCTTGAATTCACCTTTGGGACCAGCCTTGACATGCAGGGTCCGGTTCTTCACGGTGATGAAATCGCGCCCGTTCCATGGTCCCCACATCATTTTTGCCGGAGCATAAGAGAGTTGAGGCGTCCAGTAGGCTTCATCAGAGAGATTGCCGGTTCCATATAAGAGGCTGGCGGAAACCAGAAGCGGAAAACAGACAAACAATTTTTGCAGCAAATGCATATTCACCTCTTTTTACTGTTGTTTTGCAAACGTGACGGTAAATGTAAATTCATAGGATTCTCCCTTTTTCAGGGTATAAGGAGCACCGTTGGTCTGTTTCTTGTAACCGAGATAGATCTCACAGCTTTTGTCGCTGTAACGTGCAAAGCGTATCCTGCAGTTCTCCCCTGTAATTGAGATTGACATTCCGTCTCCGGTAAATACGGCGGAGTCGTACAGCTTATTCAGTTTGAAATGTTCTTTGACAAACGGAATTTCTATCGGAGCCATTATCAGTTCATCCCCCTGCTTAGCCTCTACGGTCCAGCCTTTCATATTCTCCGCAATCATCCCGAATCCCATTTTCACCGGATTTGCTTCGTATCCGTCAAAGGTCAAATCCTGAAGAGCGGTTGCCCTGCACTGAACTTTGACGCTTGAACCAGTAATGGTCATCACTGTATCCATAGTTGCCATAGGGGTGGCTCCCGCCTTTTTCATGAATTTTTTGGAAGACTTGTAAATCACGTCCCCGGAAGCAGTTGTTTCGGTGGTATATCCGGCGGCAGAGTCAAACCGTGTCTGAAGGAAACTGCGTTTCCCATCGCTGTCTTTCAGCGTCAGGTAATTATTATCCCCCTTTATGACCGGTTTTCCCGCATAAGAGATTCTGAGCAGCCCTGACTGTTTTGAATATTTATCCCAGAGAACGACATCCATCATATCCTTCTTTACATTTCGGCACGGGAGATTGGGTTCCTCCCCGCAGACAGGGACAGTGAGAGCGAGGCAGATCAGGGCGATACCGGAAAAAATTGTTGTTTTCATACGACTTCCTTTCGTTTTGGTTAAGTTGGAAAATATTCTTTATTCAATGCTGCAAACGGTTCCGGTCTTGCGTGATTCTTCGGCTTTGAAGCACATCAGATGCGATTCCAGAGTATCATCGACACCGGAACGGATCGTTGACGGATCTCCGGTTTCCAGCGCAGAGACAAAGGAATCCATGAGTCCGCCGTCACCTCCGCCGTGACCGGACAGAATACTGCCGTCATCGACAATATTTGTATCAATCTCTTTTGTTTCGTTGGTCAGAAAATCGGTCAGATGAATGATGTTGCTGTCTGTCCGGATCGCGCCGCGCGTCCCGAAAATTCTTGTCTGCCTGCCTCGTTCATTGCAGAACGCCGTCATGAGCATCTGTGCCGTGGCGCCGTCCTTGAAACTCATGTTGACCACCTGGTTGTCTACGACATCATTGTCACATTGATATGCGCACCGCCCATAGGGACCTTCACGCAGTGCCAGCATGACCCCCCGCGGAGTGATATCAGGAGTCAATACGTCGGTCGGCCACTGGTGTCCGAGTCCACGAATCATGCGGTCACGCATATAGATTTTGAGAGCAGACGCCGGGCAGAGCGATTCCACCTCCGGCGGACACACTGCACAACGGGAAGCGGCTCCTTCCGGCCGTCTTTCCTGCCGGAATTCAAAAAGCGAGCCGAAAGATTGAATCTTTGTACACGGGCGGTCCATGATGTACCGGATCCAGTCGATATCATGGCAGCATTTTGCCAGAAGCATGAAACAGGTCTCTTTTTCATTCCGCCAGTTGCCCCGGACGAAAGAGTGGCATTGATGCCAATGTCCTACCGGTTCAAGATGCTGAATGGAAACGATCTGCCCGATACTGCCGTCGGCGATCAGCTTTTTCACGTGCCGTGTATAATATGTATAGCGCAGGACATGGCATACGGCAAACATGATCTTGCTGCGCCTGACGGCATCCGCGATTCTGCGGCAGGCTGCTTCCGTGGGCGCCATCGGCTTTTCCAGCATGATATGGTATCCCATTCCGGCAAATGCCACCGAGGGAATTTCATGCAGGTCATCCATCATGCAGATAAGCACAGCATCCGCAAATTTCGGTTTTGCGGCAACTTCCTCCCAGGACCGGAAACGCATCTCCTCCGGAATGTTGTGCTGGTCTCCGATTCGGTTGCGGTAAAAATCCCGGGGTTCGGCGATTGCCACGATTTTTGCGCGGTCAGGATGATTCCGCACCCAGTTCGCATACCCGGTGCCGCGTCCTCCGCAACCCAGGATAATCAGTCTGACAGGTTCCGACATTTTGAAAAATCCTTGTTTTAAATAATTTTTTAACGGTTCATCCTGCTGTTACAGCCACCTTGCAATGCTTCGCCGCATTGCCGCAATGGTACACCATGAACCGCGTGGATAGAATGGAAAACGGCATGTCCGCCTCAGATATGCCGCGTGTTTTTCGTTGAATGTGCCGCGCCCGGTGATGAACTGTCCCCAGAAGCCATAATGCCAGGCAACATCTTCAAGCTCAGGAGTCAGATGTTCCAGCCATTCTTCAGGGAATATGGCAAGCCAGCGGGAGCAGGAGTTCAGCCATGTCGGATGTACAAAAATACGGGTCGCTCCATATTCCTTTTCCACAAAATCCATAAGTTCCCTGAAACAGCGCGGCAGATAGGCGGGATCGTCAAAAATGGAATGAGGGGCAACGGCGTTGGCGATGTGAAAACTGTTTTCTCCGTTTTTTCCGACTCCGATGTCATGACGCAGAGAACCGCATTGAAAGCCGTCCAGTCTGCTGCTGTCTTCGTAATCGCGACGGCACCTTGCATCAATAGAGGGACGGAAGACTTCAAATGCTTCCGCCTCAAAATTATCCCTGTTGTTTTTGTTTGCCGTGTAAATGCCGTAAGCGCGTTCTTCCATGCAAAGCCATTTCTCTGAGTTCCAGAACAATTCAGGAGGATTCCTGTTCAGAGGATTGGCATCCGTTTTCCGGTAAATGTCCACTCTGCAGCGGATTGCATGGCGGAAATCTTCATCGGGATGTTCCGAAAGCCAGTGATGCAGGAAAAAAAGTTTCAGCCTTACGATCTTGTGCAGATATTCCTTGTGTTCTTCCAGAGTCGCCGGAAGTGGAAGCTGGTTTCCTGAAAGTTTCACTATTATCTCCCTCCCCTGTTTTTACCGCAGAATGCAAGAAGCTGTTCCATTTCATCAATCTGACATTTCATGCTGTCCAGCGCAATTCCGGTCAGTTCCTTTGCCGATGCGTCGCCGACTTCGGAAAACAGCAGACGCTCCATGGAGCTTCCGCACTTCTGCATGTCCCGCCTGATTTTGTCAACAGTATTGACGGCATCCGGCAATTCCGGATTGAGCTCATGCGGGGAAATCATGGTGACTGCGGCAAGAGCAATGACTCCGTCGGAAGTGCTTTCCAGTTCGATCTCCTCCAGTTCTTTCTCCGGAAACGGATTCAGCAGAGTGAACTGATGCAGCCCCAGACGGAGGGAAGGCCTGGGCGATTCCATGACCGCGATCCTGACTCTGCGTCCCGGCAGCGGCTGGTACCAGGCATTCAGATTGTCATATTGAATCAGGGGCTCGCAATAACAGTTGCCATCTGCATAACGGATGCGGAACTCTCCCCATTTGCCGTTTTCATCGGCGCTTCCTCCGACAGCCGATTGAATCAGGGAAACAGCCTTGCATTTCCGGAGATTGCACCGGATATTCACCCTGTGCGGAGTTGCTTTGCATTGCCGCCCATAAAGAAGAATCCGGTGTTTCAGCAGAAAAGCTATGCCGCAGCAGGCATGTTCTCCCGGAGGAAGAAAGGAGAGCGTTTCATCCGTAAAATCACACTTATGGTTTCCGGTATTGAATTCCAGCGTACTGTTGAACAGATGAGAAAGATCGCAGAAATCATAGGACTGCCTGTCAAAGAAACGTGCATGCTGAAATTTTGCCAGAGACTGTTCCATTTTCAGTTTCATTGAAACCGGATTGTCTCCCGGAATCTTTTCCGGGATGTCTGGCTGAGAGGCGAAATGATGTTCCAGAGAATGCAGGAATTTCAGTTCTTCCGGGGTTTGCAGTTTTGTTTCGGCATGTTGAAGGAAACGTTCAAAAAAAGTATTTTTTTCTTGTTGTTCAAATGCGCAGTTCCAGGCTGCGGCTCCCAGAAGAGCCGTGCCGGATTTCCGCAGTTCATAAACGGAATAAGGCATGGAAAGGGAATTGCTGGAAGCCCAGTAAGTGCCGATCACTCCCGGTGAACCGCATTCAACGGCGGCTGTCACGTGGGCAAGAATGTTTTCCGGCGTTGTGATATTGCCGGCGCCGATGACCGGAATCTGGTCCGCTTCCACGATTTTTCTGTGAGGAAAGGCAAAGAGCGTCTGTGTTTCCGGATCAGGCAGCAGGAACCTGGAATATACTGCGGTTTCGGGAGTTCCGAAAACAGCACAGTTCCCTTGTATCCGGGGAAAACAGACCTGTTTCACTCTTGCTGACTTTTCAGAATAAGCCCAGTCAACCGCGGTGCATTGCAGCCCTCGCAGTTGCGGAAGATGATCATGGTGCCGGTAAAAGTCCCCCCAGAAGAAAGCATGAAGCCCTTTGCCGTTGATAAAACGGATCGCATCGGCAAGGTAATCGCCGTAAAGCGCGGTCTTCCCTTCCCTGCGCATTTTCTCCGCACATGCGGGGCAATGCCCCAGAAGACGTGCCTCATCGGCGCCGATATGGAAAGAGTGAATTCCCTGATGCAGCGCAATGACTTCCTCCGCCATACTGCAAAACAGTTGGAATACAGCGGGGTTCAGGGGACATCCCTGCTGCATCGAACCTGTTTTTTCACGCAGGGAACAGTAAGAACTGTGCCGCAGAATGTATTCCCAGTGACTGAAACACTGAACCAGCGGGATCAGTTCGATTCCCAGATCCCTCGCATATCCTGCAATTTCAAGAATATCTTCCTTTGCAAATGCGCGGGGATGACGGATTTCCGGCAGAGATTCGTAAGGAAACTTGTCTTCATATTCAATCAGACAGCAATTGATTTTCCACTCCGCCAGCTCATGCAGATGACGCAGCAGGGCTTCTTTTTTCCAGACAACCCGCTTCAGGTCCAGCATGGCGATGCGGTTCGCGATATCTGCGTAGTCCTCAATCATTCCGATGAAGGCAAGTCCATATTTCTTTTCCAGTGAATGCAGGGTCTGTTCCGCATATTGGAACCCGCGCCCGGAGGAAGCATACAGCAGAATTTCCTTTTCATTCAATTCAATGCGATATTCATCCGGCCGTCCGCCCGGATCTTTACCTGTCTTTTTGACCGGGCGGCTTGAAGTGCCGCGCCACCGCTCAAGCCGGATCGTATGAGGCTGAGGCAGAAGTGTTATTCCCTTTTGCAGATTCATATTCTGTTCCTGTCTCCTTCAGGGTATTTCAGAATGAGAAAACGCTGGTATAATCCACCATGCTGAACGCCTTGCCGTCTCCGATTCCCCCGGTCATGGCGTTGATGAATTCATTCAGGGTCCAGTTTTTGACGGAACCGTCAAGCATGCACATGTTTCCTGTCCTGAGATGAATCAGTGCGAATTCTCCGGTTGCGCCGACACCTTCACCGGAGTTAGGAGTCCAGGAACCATTGTTCTGGATAATTGAAGATTGTTTCTTGTTCTTTCCGTTCCAGGAACATCCGATCCAACCGAACTGTGACGGTTGCCTGATGCCTTTCATATTATAGCCAAGATACAATTGGTCGCCGAAGGTATAGGAAAACGGCTTCCATTTAGCGTAAGAAATTCCTGCGGCAAACATTCCGTAGGAGTCCTGTGAAGGCTGATTGCTGGGAAGAACAGGACATCGCATCTGTTTTCCGATGGCATTCAGACAGTAGGAGTTCTCTTTCAGCTTATATCCCGTATACCCCAGAGTTGCCAATGGCTGAGTCCATGCGGGATTCTTGTTTGCATCTCCCGCGCCAAATGTGTAATCTCCGTAATATTTGCACAAAACGGAAAGTCCGCCGTAATCGTTTGTGTACATTGAAAGCATCAGGCCGATCTGTTTCTGATTTCCCGTACAGGAAATCTTTTGCGCCGTCATCTTTGCTCTGTTCAATGCAGGCAGCAGCATACCTGCAAGAATGGCGATGATCGCAATGACAACTAACAGTTCTATCAAAGAGAATCTTCTCTCCTGCAACTGCCTTTTCTTCTGTTCCGGGCCTTCCGATGCTTTTTTCACTTTTGCTCTCCTCAGTTAAGTTTTAACCATCGGGCGACTGTATCTCCCATGATACGAGCCGCCGTATCTTTTGTCTGTTCACACCCATCCAGCAAAGCCTCGTAATGTTTCCTCGCTTCAGTCTGAATCTCCGGATTCCTGATATAAGCGTCACTGCCGAAAACAAGTTTTGCATAATACGGATTGTCCGCTTCCGGCGCAGCGGCAGGAAGACGGGGCTGCATGAGCGTTTTGAGCTCTCCCGCGGAAAGCGCTTTCCATGCACCGCTTCCGGCAAGATCGGCATAGAGATTCGGATGGCTTTTCAACAGCTCCGCGCCTTCCTGACGCCAGAAAGTGGTTCCCAGATGCGCCATTATGAGATGAAGACGAGGGAAAGAACGTGCGATGCGATCCAGATTCAGGGGATTCATATTCTTCAGAACGGGACGTCTGTAAACCGGATCGGCATTGCCCGGACGGAAATCTCCTGTATGGAAAAGCAAGGGCAGCCCGCATTCTTCCGCCGCCTCGTAGACAGGCATATAAAGATCATGATCATATTCATAGTAAGGATAAATGAACTTCAAGCCGCGGAAGCCTTTTTCTGCGAATTCATGGATTTTCCCCGGATCCGGTTCCGTATCCCAGAGATCCACCTTTGCAAAGGGAATGAAAATATCCGGAAACTCCTTACAGACCTGCAGTATCCTTTCATTCGGAACGTAGTCATGAGCGCCGATCCGTTCTCCGCCGATCAGGCATGAAACAATGCCGTTTCTTCCGGAGCTTTCGGCAAACTGTTTCAGCGCCGTCCCATCTTCAATGTCATAGTGGACGTGGACATCAACGATCCGCCGGTTCATCTTGATTCCTCCATTGCCTCTCTGTTTACCCGGTTCCACTGGAAGTGCAGATAAGCGGCGCCGGAGATCAGTTCTTTTTCCAGGTCGAAATCACGGAGTTCTCTGACGCTCCTCCGCTTCTTGACCCCGTTTCCGGTCATCTCCATCATGAGCGGGCCATTGTAGGCGACATCACGGAATGCTTTCAGGACGGCATGCCAGTCAATCCTGCCGAGTCCCGGAGGCTGATGATCGTCATTTTCTCCGAAGTTGTCATGCAGATGCGTGGTGATAAGACGTTTTCCTATTTTCCTGACCATGCCTGCGACATCGCAGGTTTCACCGTAAAAGGCGTGCCCTGTATCAAGATTGACCCCTGTATCCGGGCGGTTCATGGCGTCTATGATCCGGATGATGAAATCAATATCTCCCTTGAACCCGCAGTTCTCTATCGCCAGACGGACATGGTGCCGGGCGGTGATCTCTGCCAGTTGCGACAGGATCTCCAAAGCTCGTGCAAAATCGAAGCGGGGAGTCAGATTCGGCAGATGGCATACCATGACCCGCGCATCCAGAGCTTCCGCGATTTCTGCACAGTGCTCCTGGGTCCGGAAATATTCCTCCTGACTTCCCCCCTCATTCAGGTGTTCCGAATGAACCGACCACGGAACAATGCCGGCGCTGCGGCAGGCTTCCCGGATGCATGAGGCGTCTTTCAGGTCAAGAGAAAGTAAATGCGAGAACTCCAGATGGCTGAAACCATAGAGCCGGTAGTCTGCGACCCGTTTCAGGTAAATATCTCTGGTATAACCGGGAATGTCATCCACTTCGGGCGCCACGATGTTGCAGCCGATATTGCAGCAGGAATACATTTTTTCTCCAATGTTGATATATTAATAAATCCAATTTGTATTATAAATTATAATGAAATTTCTGATATTGTCAATATAGGAAATATGGTATTTTTAATTTTTATTGGACTGACTTGATATAAAAAACACGTTTTTTCCCGTTTTCACCTTGAAAATTCCCCGTCACGAGGATTATATTAAAAAAAAGACAAGGTTTTTTATGGGCAGGACTTATACACCGCAGTATATGCGGATCAGAAATGATATCATCAACCAGATCAATAACGGCGAACTGAAGAAAGACCAGCGCCTTCCTTCGGAGAGGGATATTGCCGATGCTTTCGGAGTTTCCCGCATTACCGTTGTCGGAGCGCTCCACGGTCTGGAGGAGCAAGGCATTATACGCAAGGTCCGCGGCAGCGGCTCTTACATCAATTGTTCATCGGTGGATTATGAGGAGCCGGGAGAAATGTTCAGCTCTTTCTTCGGGTCGGCGCGCATCACGGTCAGACACGGCATTCTGATCTGTTCGCCGCAGACCTTTTTCATCGTCAAGACACTTGCCGCGCTGTTCCGCATGGAGAATCCTGATATCAAGGTAGAGGTCGTCATGCTGAATCCGGAAGGATATGTGGGAAGCGAGGATCCTTATCTCGGGCTCATCGGCGCGGGAAAGCCCCCGGCAACCGGAGAATTCTTTTTCCATTCGGATTATTCCGCCATCAACGCCCTGTATCCACTGGAAAATCTGCCGGGATTCAACGAGTTGACCGCACGGCTGGTACCCGGTGCGGCATTCCCGACTCTGGATATGTCCAACGAGCCGCATGTTCATGCTGTCGCCCTGAAAACCAATGCGCGGCACTGTATTGTGAATGTCGATTTTCTGAAACAGGCAGGAATCTGCAACCTGCCGGAAGCCCTGACTTTCGAACATATTGATGAATGGTGCGCACGTCTGGGAAGATATGCGGAAAAGCATCCGGGAACTTATGGCACATCCATGCCGCTCCCGTTCGGGTGGCACAATGTGATCGGGTATTTTCCTTATCTCTGGGGAGATGCAGCAGGCGTGGACTCTTCCGCCCGCAGTTTTGTGGAGGTCTTGAACGGGAAATCATGTCTGGAAGGACTGCATGCCCTTGCACGCTGGCATCAATGCAGCCGGCCGGCGCCGTCGGAAGATGACGACATGTTTCTCTTCGGCAAAATCGGTCTTGTCCTGTCATCGACAAGGCACCCGTGGCATGTCAACGGCATGCCGCACCGGAGCTCTCCTTTCCGCTATTATTCCATTCCTGTTTCTTACGGAAGAAAACAGAGTGTTTCTCTGCTGGGAAATTTTTCCGTCGGCATTTTCAAAGGCGGTGTCCGGAATGAGGAGGAACTGCACGCGGCATGGCGCTGGTTGAAGTTTCTGTTCCAGAAGCGTGCGCAGTATCCGCTGTCTCTGGACTTCGATTCTCCCGCGAGGCTGGATGCCGGTTCCCGGCTGGCGGAGCTGCCGGATTTTCATAAAAACACGATACTTCATACCATACGGAACGCCCGTCCCCAGTTTGATTTCAAGAACATCCGTGCGGCTCTGTCTGTTTTCGGAGATGAATTGCGCCTTTGTCTCTGCGGGGAAATCACGCCGGAGCAATGTATCGAAAACACCATGAAGCGTTTGCCGGATATCATCAGGATGCCGTAATGCCGGGGGATAATTCTTACTGTGCTTCCAATGAACGGGCGATGGCAATGCTTTTGCGGTATTGCGGAATGTCCCGTTCCAGAACCGAAGTCAGTTGGCGGATTTTCCACTCAAGATGGGAACGGTCGGTGACATAATCCATGGAAGGCTCATACCCGAGTGAAGAATCCTGTTCGACAAGCGGAATGGTCGCGCGGGCATTCTCCAGCTCCTCCTGCGCGATCAGGATAATCCTGCTGAGGATTGCCTCCGAACGCTCCGGATCGTCTTCCGCGAGAAGACGCTGGTTCTCCAGCCACCACTGTTTGATGTGAAGAACCGTAGCCAGGGTATTTGCGATATAACGTGCCAGCGCAATCATTTTCCGTGCCGCGGGATGTTTCCTTGTTTCGATCTGAACCAGCAGCGATTCCATCCGGTCCGCGCCGGAGTTCCAGCGCTTTATCAATTCCGGGAGATGCCGGATTTCCGCTTTAATGCGCCGCGGGCCGATATCCAGCCCGTCGGGATCGTTGACAACGGAATAAACCGGCATGGCAATCTCATATTTATTGAATTTTGTCCAGGGGAATTTCATCGTCATGCCCCAGGTCTGCCGGAGAGAACAGGCGCCGAACAGAAACGGATAGGAGGGTCCCACCCGGCAGGGACCGTATTGATCGTCAATCGGAGTAATGAATTCTCCGGCGGCATCGCTCCACTCTTTCCAGATTTCCATGACTGCATCTGCCGTATTTTCCGAAAAGCAGCGGACAGCCATTTTCCGCAGGATCTCCTCTTTCGATTTCGGACCGTTACTCCAGAAGAGCCATTTTCCCAGTTCGGCAATGATGGAGGGATACATCCCGAAATGGTGGGACTCCATCAATCCGGAAAGCCCGTAGTTTTTCCGGGCTTCAAGCAGGTTCTCCATTCGCCTGCCCCACTGCATCGGAACAGGGATGTAGGGAATGGCGCCGAAGTCCCATGTTCTGCCGCCCGTGTTGCTCATGGCGTAAAGGCGCAGTCCATTGCGCCTGGCGGCGGTTCCCTCGTCGTGGAAAAGCCGGCTCGGGCCCGGCAGGGAAATCGTATAATCGAGCGCCCGCTCCTGAGTGCCCCATATTTTTACATTGTCATGCAGCTCGAAGTTCAGTTCCACCGTGATATCCTTCGGCAGACGATCAATGAGTTTCGTGCGCAGCTCCTTCGGGGCTGCTGCCCAGTTGTAAGTCCATAGGACGATGTCGGCTTCCGGAGAGACTTTCCGGACGGCATCGCGCACCGTCTCCACAAACAGCGGAAAATCGTCACAGGGCCACCATCCGGGCATAGGTTTCCCGGAGCGGTAGCAGCATTCCCCGGAACGGTGAATGGTCATTGTCGTATGAGGATCATGGCTGGGAAACTGGCAGGATTCACCCACCAGGATCAGTCCTTTCGCTTTGGGATACCGGCGGAACAGTCCTCCGTAGACAGTATCGTAAAACTCTTTCGCTCCCTTGTCCTCCGGATGATGGAGATTCTGAAAAGCGCTGTAAAAGTAGACATCCAGTCCGGCGGACTCCGCCATGTCAATGACGGAATTGAAATCGGTGGGCCCCTGTTTGCCCTGTTCTTTGCCGTCGACATAAACCAGAATCGAATCATACCCCAGATGCGCAATTCCGGATAGATATTTTTCGGTGAAAACATCCATTCCATAGGCGGAATGAACCATGCGAGGAGAAAACAGCGGCTCTTTCAGCAGATGCTGCGTGTGTTCGATGAACGGTGCTTCCCGCAGATTCATGAGGTCTTCAAGGTAATAACCGCCCATTGCCGTTCCGCGTTCATCAGCCCCCTCGATGACAATGGAACCGGAATCGCAGCGGAACAGGAAAGAGCGCCTGACCTTCAATTTTCCCCGTTCCGCAACTTTCAGGATAATTGAATTCTTTTCATCAAATCCGCCTTTTCTGATCCCGACAGACAGATTCATGCTGACGAACAGATAATCCGCGAGATCGCGGGCGGCATTTACAATGAAACCGGAGGCGTCCTCCGCGATTCGGATGTTCCAGTTCTCATTGACCGCACTTTCATGCGGCAAAGGGGACAGGCTCATGTTTCGGAGCGCATTCCGGTGAACCGTATCAAGGTCTTTTCTGAAATCATATTTCTTTTCAGGCATTTGTGTTCAGTCTCCTGTCTGGATGCAGGTGAGCGCAATTCAGCCGTTCCAGACTTTGCAGAATTGTTTCCAGGACTCCTCGCCCCAGTCACCCGATTCCGTTTCGGCGTGAAGCAGGCGCGGCAGACGCTTCAGGCTGTCGCAGAGTTCCTGCCAGTTCAGGGTTCCCGCTCCCGGCGGGTTGTGGTCATCGAAAGTTCCATAATTATCGTGCATGTGACATGTTACGGTATTTTCGCCAAGAATTTCCAGAGACTTTTTCCAGTCCCGGTCCCCGTAACAGTGCGCGTGCCCCGTATCGAAGCAGATCCCAAGGAATGGATGGCGATAAGAGGCGGCAAAATCCGCCAGCTCCCGCTGCGTTTCCAGATTTTCATGACCGTTCTCCAGCGCAAGAGCGATGCGGCACTCCTCTGCGACCGGAAGCAGACGGTCGACAGCCCGCCGGATGCAATCCCATGGCGTCTTGCCGTGATCCTCCATGCCGATGTGCATGGCATAGGTTCTGACCTCCATCTCCGAAAGTTTTTTCAGAAAAACGGCATGTTCCTCCACGATTCTTTCTGTGATGTCCGCCGCCGTGCAGTGGCAGATATCATGCGACGCGCCCCAGTAAGCGTGACAGGCAGGAGCAGCGAGTCCCGCCCGTTTGAGTTCCTCCATGACGGAATGCAGATAACCGGGTTCCTCCATATCCCGCATTCCCCACCGCGGATGCGCCACGATATCGCGCACTCCCCACTCCGCAAGTTTCCGCACCGTAGAAATGAAATCGGCATCGCTGATCTTTTTCCATTCGACAAAATGCACCGGTTTCTCAGGTTTCATTCGCAGGCTCTCCTTTTCTTAATTTTCACCATTTTTCAGCAAGGTTGACTTTACGGTCTGAAAGCGGTGTTCATGATCTGTTTTCGTATTCAGAACTCCAGTTGCGAAAAAATCTTCGATTGCGGCAAATGCTTCACAGGCTCTCCCGACCGGGATATGATGCTTCGAATGCGCCATCTCATTCTGAATGCTGAACAGGGACGGGGTGTCCCTCAGTTCCGAAAGGAGCTTATGCCAGTCGATACAGCCGTCGAATGCCAGTTTGTGCTGATCGCTGTATCCGTTGTTGTCATGGAGATGCGCCGTCACGGTGAAGGGTTTCATTTTTGCGTAAGCATCCTTTTCGAGAATGATATGCCCGTGCCATGATTCTTCGATGTATCCCGGACGGTAAAGCGAAAGGTCTCTGCCTTCAAAATCCGCCATGCGGCATGCGTGCCCGGCATCGAAACAGCAGCGGAGCCACGGCGACTTGAAGCGTTCGACAAGCCCGACGACCTCATCCGGGGCGTTTGGGGCTTCAAATGAATTCTCCACAGCCAGTATGATCTGATTTTTCTCCGCAACCGGAAGCAGCCGTTCCAGCATTTCCGCGGCAAGACGGCGCAAAGGAGGCAGTTCCGAACAATGAGGCGGCATGTAATCCCGCGTGCCGACATGCATGGTATAAGTATGAACTCCCATGTCCGCAAGCATCTCAAGAAACATGGAATGCACCTTGAAAATTTTCCTGCGCTGATCCGGGTCAACGATATTGAGATCCCATGAATCTCCCGCCGGTGCGTGGGCGTCGCGGGTTTCCAGATGCTGTGCGCGCATGTGTGCGCCGAAGTTCCGCAGATACCCGGATGCGTCATCCACATGCTCTGCCAGTTGATGCCCGTTGATCGTAAGATATTTTGCCCCATGCCAACTGAATTCAGCCATCAGGTCTTCCGTCATGGAGTCCGGAAGCTTCTGCCAGTCATAAAAATGAGAGATAATCATAATGCCTCACTCGCAGTTGCCTGCAAAATAAAATTTACCGTAAAGATGATAATTGTAATTGTTGCCGAGAGTGACGGAAAACGCGGAGGACGCCGGCTGCGGCAGCATGGTGTTGGAGACCAGATTGCCGTACCAGAAGTCGCCGGCATAAGGCGGCGCTGTATTTTCCAGACCGGAAAACGGAAGGAACATTTCCAGAGTCCAGCCGTCTTTTCCCGCTTTTACCGCGGCTTTGAGTCCCTGCGCTTTCCATGCGGAATCCCGGCGCTGGTAGATGACGTCGGTGAAAGTGGACGCCAGTTTTCCATTGGCGCCCGCCGCAAATTGAAAAATGCTTTCCTTCTTCCTGCCGGGAGAAAGGAACAGTTCCACATTGTCGCCGTTCCAGACGCCGTCCGGTTTCATTGCGTATGGCGCCTTTGAGGTGAACGCGAGGTAAATTCCGGTTTCATCCCAGCAGATTTTCGCCTCGGATTTTTCCTGCGGAATCCTGCCGCCGAAAAGAGTTGGCTGAAATGACAGTCTGCGGGCTCTTTTCCAGACAGGTTCATCCGGAACACCGTCTATCTTCACCCGGTCGTTTTCATCCAGCATGACAATACGGTAGAATGGTTCTTTGTAGTTCTGATAGGTGAACATGGTCTGAATGTGCGGTTTCCAGGCTTTTTCAAAAAACGCCAGGCGTTTTTCCTCCACAGACCCCGGGCTGACTGCTTTGTGAGCCTGATCCAGAAGCTGCTGAAGCTCCATTCCGACGGCGCGCGTATAGACTTTGCTGAAAAGCTGATGCCTGTCATAGTGGGGAATCGAACGCTTGTCCGGTTTGAATGCAGGAATAAATTTATCATTCCAGTGCTTGAGCAGCAGGCTGTAAAAGCGTTTCAGGCAGTCGCCGGCTTTTTCTCCATAGAGAAGCCGCCAGTGCTCATCCATCGCGGCATCCTTGTTGAAAGCCGGATTCCAGAGAGCCCGCATCAGCAGGTATTTCGAGTAGTAAACTTCCCAGGAAGGCTGACTGCACGGAAAGATATTCCGTTCGTCGATCCGGGAAGCCATGCTCCGCAGAAATTCCCCGTAAAATTCCCCGTAGAAAGCGCCGGACGGACTGCCCGGATAAGTATAGACAATCGGTTTTCCGGTGATTTTCTTCTGCCATCCGCCGTAAATTTCCTCAATGAATGCCCGATGCGCTTTGTTGCGGATGAAATCCGGGGTTCCCGCGCAGACGACGATCGTGAAATTATCCGGGAACTTCGCGATCTTTTCCGGAGCAGAGATATAGTTCTTATAGGCAAGTGCGGAGACCCGTTTCCCCGGAAGTTTTTTCCCGGCCTGCTCCGCAAGGTAATGGTAGAACGCACCGTAAACTTCACTCATTTCATTATAGGGAAAAACCGGCGGATTGCGGCGGAGACGCTTTGCGGCTTCGTTTTCAAAAATCCTGTTCGTATCGCACTGGCCGAAGACCAGATAGTCCCCGGAAATCATGCCGCCGCGTTTGTTGCCGGAGTCGATCCGCAGTTTCCAGTAATCAACAAGAAGGTCGGCAAATGCGGGATTGGTTACATCAAAGGAATTTTCGGAGTATACACTGGGCGAGTAGCGAAGCTTGCCGTTCGATTCCCGATAGAAAATCGTATCCAGACGCTCCGGATAATCTTTGGCGATCTGGAACGGATGCGGCGTTTCCACGCCCCCGAACGACGCCGTTTCATACGCCCGGTATGCGCCCCGGTATGCGGCTGAATCATCGGCGACGCCGCTCCACGGAAACTTTTTGCCGAATTCAGCGGCAATGAACCAGGTGTTGTATCTGCGGTATTTCGGCGCATCGGAATAGGATACACTTTTCACAGCCAGCTCTTTTCTGCGGGGCGGGACATAAGTTCCGATCCCCGGATAGTAAAAACGCATCCCGAGAAAACGTTCCATGAAATCATACACTCCGTAAAGAGTTCCGTTACATGCAACGCCCGGACGGTCAAACTTTTTATAATATCCCGGCAGCATGGAGCCGTCGTATCCGGCGATGACGATTCCTTCGGGAAATGTCTTGACCAGAAAGCCTTCTTCCGCTGTCCGGAAAGGGTCGATTCCCATTGCATCGGTCATACTGCTTCTGCCGAGCAGTATCTTGTATGAATATTTCCCGAGCTCCGGGGAATCGGGAGGCAATATCGGAGGAGTAATTCCAAAGCAACGGGTGAAGCCGTCCGCCAGCGCTGCCGAGGCGAGTTTGATGGAAAGTCTGTGGCTCCCTCCCCTGTTCTGCTTTTTTTCAGTCCGGAGATCGGCAACGATGGCAAAGTCCGCCTTGCCGTCTTTGATCAGCAGAAGTTCCGGATGATTCGGATTCTTCTGAAATTTCACGGGGTTCAGTGCCGGATTTTCATAATTCTGCGCCCCGCCGCAGAGCGCGGCGCATCCCAGCAAAAAAACAGAAAACAGATGAGACGTCTTCATTTTGTCTGTTTCTCCTTCAAGGAAATATTTTTGAATTCAATATCTCCGGCGGCATCGATCCTGATCCGGGCGGAAACGGTGCCATGCCAGAACTGACTGTAAGTCTGCCTGCCCTGCGGCAGGATTCCTGTTACCTCGCCGCTGAATTCCGTCCACTCCGCCGGCAGGTCTTTCGCCGCGGCTATTGCGGCGCAGATGAAAGGCTTGTTGGATGCGAAGTGCTGGCGGACCGGAGTGCCTTTCCGGTAAGCCTGCGTCAATGCCTTCCGGAATGTAATCTGCCATTCATCGCCGTGTTTCCGGATGGAGGTGATGATTGTGGAGACCTTGTCATTCGGGAGGTCGCTGCCGTCCGCTTTACAGTCAAACACCGTTGAATTCCAGCGGCCCTTGTTCCATTTGGAGGCGTCTTTCACATAAATGGCCCTGTCGCCTTTCGCCGCATCTCTGGAAAGTTCCGTTTCCGTTCCGGGATAAGGATTGATGTAAGTATTGAGAATTCGTTGTCCGGCGGCATTGCATGGCGCGATTCCGAATGAAATGCGCAGAGGCTTGTTTTCCGAACCGGGAAGACGGCGGAAACTTCCCGAAACGACATAAGTCCGTTTCGGGTCTATTTTGATCGAAGCCCTGGAGTCGATGTCTATATGCCTGCGTTTTGTGCTGATGACTCCGTCTTTTTCTTTCAGGAAATGTTCCAGCGCATACCCGGTCCAGTCATCCAGCTTTTGAGGAGCGAGTTCCCCGGAAAAAAGAGTAGCGCAGAATACCAGTCCCAGACTGCTGAAAAGAGAATACCGTTTCATAAATGTTCTTTCCTTCTGTTGAATGTTGAAAGTTAAAAATACGGCGAATAATCCAGACGTGAGTAAGTGGAGGGAACATGCTGCATCGTATTCAGACGATTCGACGTTTTCAGGACGGGATAGTAATTCGCGTTGCCCATCAGCCAGCCGACATGATCGGAAGAGACATGCCCATCCATATATAATACCGGAGCCGAGGTTTTTGAATGCCTGAAAGCGATATTGGTTCCATAACTGAAACGCCAGTCGCCGTTAATGCGCTGTTCCCGTGTCGAATCTGCTGTTTTTGCAGCGTTCCAGGTGCATGCCGCCAGAATGCGGTATGAAGGGTAGCGCTCCAGGGATCTGAGATGATTGCCTTTTACCGCCGCCATTGCGTCCTGGTCGATACCGCTGATTCTTTCCGCTCCCGGAAGATTCAAACCATAGCAGACCGACTTCAAATGCTGCGGGGCATCGGGATCTGGCTGTGCCGGGCACTTCATCGCATGGTTTTTCTTCCAGCCTATGGAGTTGGATACTCTCGGTCCGATATTTTCCGTAAGTTCGAACCATGCCGCCGATACATTGTAAAGACTTTCATAATTTGTTGCACCTGCCTTGATGTAATAAAGCACCGGAAAATGTTCTTTGTTGTCGTCAAAATACCCGTTGATGCCGATGGCGAGCTGTTTCTGATTGCTGATACAGCCGATTCGCTTTGCCGTGCGTCTTGCGCTGTTCAGTGCAGGCAGCAGCATCGCCGCCAGAATGGCGATGATCGCTATAACAATCAGCAATTCAATAA
>ENA-OROD01000299-OROD01000299.1-human-gut-metagenome-genome-assembly--contig:-NODE-299-length-49379-cov-13.468818_pt1 | contig 49379 bp, 45 predicted proteins | sample MGYA00242123_ERZ509038 | MGnify/ENA primary metagenome ERZ509038 (study PRJEB26280, sample SAMEA2338719) | human gut metagenome | biome: human gut; feature: human-associated habitat; material: faeces... | reverse complement strand
ATTTCACTCAGCCGGAGCCTGCAAATAATTTTGCGCATAAATCTTGACGGGACCCGAAGCTAAACTGAAGGTGTTACATAACAAAAGTAAATATTATGAGTCACAGATAAATTTGCTTACACGGAAAGAACGAACTCACAGACTTTGCACCCGTGGAGATATGCTTGAAAAATTTCTCGGTTGTCCCAATGAGTTGACCGACGAGCAGGTTGAAGAAATTTTGAAAATTGCGTTTCAACCCGAAGCAGTCAGCGGGGCGATTGAGCAATTCAGAAAGAGCAACGAAAACACCACTTTGTAAAAGTGCGCAATTATACACCTCGTCAAAACAAGCTGCGTATCTTTCGTTTCCGTGCTTCAAACTTTGTTTGCCCGAAAACTCAATCACTCCGCTGTTCTTCCTCTTCCCCAAAAAGTTTTTTGAACTTTTCGGGGACCCCGTAGGTGTCATTGCGGCTTTTTGCAAAAACACTCGGAACACAGTTCCGCTGATTTCATCAGACAAGGGTTTCACCCCTGCGACTTCGTCTACCACAAATTAAATTTTTAAGGAGAGTGATAGAAAATAGCTTGTACCCATTTTCAAATATCAATACAAAAACGGAGTGAAAACAAATCCGCTGTTGCAGGAGCCGCTTACCAAAGCGGCTCCAAGCTTTTCTCGGAATATGATAACCGAACCAAAAACTACACCCGAAAACAAAACGAAGTTATTCATTCCGAAATTCTTCTTCCTCAAAACGCACCACAAGAATATCTCGACAGAGAAACTTTGTGGAACTCTGCCGAGAAAGCAGAAACTCAATGGAACTCTCAGCTTGCCCGAAAAATCATTATCGCACTTCCGATAGAAATTCCAACCGAGCAGTATGCGGAACTCGTTCGCAGTTATTGTTATGAGCAATTTGTTTCAAAAGGAATGTGTTGCGATTTCGCCGTTCACGATAAAGGTGACGGCAATCCGCACACACATATTATGCTGACAATGAGAGCGATTGATGAAAACGGAAAATGGCTACCTAAGTGCAGAAAGGTTTATGACCTTGACGAACACGGCAACCGCATCGGCAGTCAACGTGAAGATATTGTTGATTGGAACAAAAAAGAAAATGCAGAAATCTGGCGGCATGCATGGGAAGAAAAAGTCAACGAATATCTTGAAAAGAGTAACCGACCGGAAAGAATTGATATGCGTTCTTATGAACGGCAAGGAATTGATGTTGTGCCAACGGTTCATCTCGGACCTGCTGCATCGGAAATGGAAAACAGAGGTGAATTTACGTTTCTCGGCACTTTGAATCGGGACATCGTTAAATTCAACTCTGTGAGAAAACATTTAAGAAAAGCACTTGCTGAATTGATAGAATGGATTGAAGAAATCAAAAAAATTCTTTCCGAATTCAAAGAAGAAAAAGAACCGACAATCGCAGATATTCTCATCGATTATCTGACCTCCCGACAAGAAGCTCACAGTGGTAAGAGCAGATATTTCTACAATAAAGATCTTGCAGTTGATCTGAAGCAGGTTTCACAGATAGTAACATTTCTTCAGCAACGTAACATCACTACCGCAGATTCTTTATGGAAAATGATTGAAGAAGTTTCTGCGGTTCAAAGCCGTATCGACACCGCCGAAGAAAAAATCAAAGAACTCAAAAAGGGAATTAAGTTTCTCGGTGATTATGCGAAATATAAATCTGTTGCAGATGAATACAGCAAAAAGAAATTCGGCAGGGATAAATTCAAAACCGAACACAGTAAGGAGTTAAATTCATTCTACCGGGCAAAGCGATGGGTTGATGAAAACCCGAACGCAACAACCAAATCTTTGAAAGCCGAACTCGAAAAATTGCAAACAGAAAAAGCTGCCGATGAAGCTTTAATTGAAAGTAATTATGGTAGCCTCGAAGAACTCAAACGTGCAAAATCTATTATTTCGGTTGTTATGGCAAATGTCAAAGCTGCAGAGCAAAACCAACCTCAAACCGAAAGACAAAAAATCAAAACACAAAATCAAAATATTGAATAACGAAAGGAGATTTTTATATTCAACAGAATAAACAGTAAACTTTGGCAAAGATTAATAAACGAAAGGAGGACGGCTGATGTCTGAAAACAATGATCGAAGCATAGGCAGAAAAATGAGCGAAAATGAAAAGCAGAGTGTTATAGAAAAGTTATGGCTCATTTATTTCAATGATACGCTTTATGAAAAAGGTCTTATAACCGAAACGGAACGAAACCGTATGGCAAATAAAATTCATGCACGCAAGCCGTCCGGTCAGTCAAGATAGAAAGAGGTCTGTTTTTTTATTGCAGACCTCTTGATTTCTTTCTTGAAATATGATAATATACAGATAATGATACAACGAAACTTTTAAGGAGGATAAAAGATATGGATATACATAGCGTGCGAATGCAGTTGAAATCAAAAAGTATATATGAAATTCCTCTAAGGGTAACATACTATGCCCGTGTTTCGTCGGAAAGTGATGAGCAGTTAAATTCGCTCGGCAATCAGATAAGCTATTATGAAAATCTTATCAAAAAGAATCGTGCGTGGACTTTTGTGCCGGGATATATTGACGAGGGTCTGTCTGGAATCTCTGTTAAAAAGAGAGAAAATTTCAACAGAATGATTGATGATGCGGCAGACGGAAAATTTGATTTTGTCATAACAAAAGAAATCTCCAGATTTGCGAGAAATACTCTCGATTCGATTCAGTTTACCCGTCAGCTTCTTGGCTACGGCGTTGGCGTTTTCTTTCAGAACGATAACATCAACACGCTCGATGAAGATAGTGAACTCAGACTTTCGATTATGTCGTCAATCGCTCAGGATGAACTCCGCAAGCTTTCAAGCCGAGTCAAATTCGGTCATCAGCAGGCGATAAAATCAAATGTTGTGCTTGGCAACAGTAATATTTTCGGCTACACAAAGGTTGATAAGAAGCTTGTTATTGATGAAGAACAGGCAGCTATGGTCAGGGAGCTTTTTGAACTTTATGCTACCGACCAATACAGCATGAAGCAGATTGAAACAATCTTTTGGGACAAAGGATACCGAAACAGTAAGGGCAATAAAATTGCTCATTCAACGATGTCAAATATGATTTCAAATCCCAAATATAAGGGATATTACGTCGGCAACAAAGTCCGTATTGTTGATATGTTCACCAAAAAGCAGAAATTCCTGCCGCCCGAAGAATGGGTAATGTTCAAAGACGAAACGGGCGAAATAGTGCCTGCAATTGTTTCGGAAGAACTGTGGGATAAGGCGAACGAAATTCTGAAAAAACGCAGTGATGATGTAAAAGCACGTCAGGGTATTTGCAACCACGCAAATTTGCTGACGGGAAAGCTTTTCTGCACCGATTGCGGAACGGCATATTATCGCCGTGAATCCAAGGATAAAAGCGGAAAGAAAAACAGCAAGTGGATTTGCTCGGGAAAAATCAAAGGCGGCTCGGATTCATGTTCGTCGTTTGCAATTTATGAAGAAGAAATCAAACCGATTCTGTTTGAGGTATTTCGTGATACAAAAGCGGATGCAGATGCACTTGTTGCCGAATATGTGCGTATGTACTCCGAAATGACCGATAACGGAAAACTCCCGCAAAAGATATCGGAGCAGGAAAAGGTGATTGACTTGGCTTTACAGAAGAAATCCAAGCTGCTTCAGTATAATGTTGTGGGTCAGATTACGGACAGAGATTTCATTGAGATGACCGAGCAATGCAACCGTGAAATAGCAGAAGCGGAAAAGACGATTGCGGAGCTTAATGAAGCACTTGAATCCAGCGAAGATTTCAAAAGGCATATTTCAGCAGTCCGTGTGGCAATATCGGCTGCACAGAACGATGCAAGGAAAGGCACGATTTCAAAAGAATTTGTTGATACCTATATTGATAAGATTTTTGTTACTCCGCTTGATGACGGCAGTATGAGGCTAAGCATAAAGATTTTTACGGGAGAATCAACCGAAAAGTTTCTCGGAAAGCTCAAACGTCGTGCGGGACAAATTAACCCGTCATCTGACAACCTGACAGAAAATCAAAGCGTATCAACGGATACAGATATATCTGTTTCTATGGGTCAAATGTTCAAGAAGATGATCGAGGCTTATGAAAACGGTATAAAATAAGTAAAGCCACAGCTTTGCGGCAGGGGGTCGGGCATTGGCTCGGCTCCCGTTCTTTACACAAAAATAAGCCTCCCGAGCGATACGGGAGGCTTGAATTATGCTTAATTTTCGGTGAATTCGTTTTTGATGCTGAGGCCTGCGAGGGCTTCTTCTCTCGAGATTTTGCCGATATTGCAGTCGGTCATGAGCTGCACGTCTTTATCCTTCAGCCTATAGAAGTACCAGATCGCGCCGGCGATGACAAGGCCGATAACGGGCAGCATCGTGTAGATGAACCAAAGGCCGTTGAGGGTGTATTCGGACTGAATAACGGGGTTCGCCTGAAGCTCCTGGAAGCTCTCCGCTTTGACGGTGCTCCACTTGAAGAAGCTCAGGAGCGTCAGCGGCAGGGCGGAGGAGACGGCGGCGGTGAGCTTCACCATGAAGGTCTGGATCGCAAAGGTGATGCCCTTTGCGTCAATGCCGGTCTTGAATTTGCCGTATTCGGCGCAGTCGGGGGTGAACATAAAGAGCATAACGCCCGAGATGCCGCCGGGGATATTTTTGAGCACGGTGAGGATCGCAAAGATGATTATGTTATTGTAGCCGACAAGCCAGGTGATAAGGCCGAGCAGAGCCGACGCGGCGGTGCAGGCGAGGTATATCTTCATCTTGTCGAAGCGCTTGATGAATTTCGGCACGAGCACGGAGAATATCAGCATGGGCACGACCGAAAGGGCGCCGACAAAGAGGCTGAAATTCTCATTGTGGAAGAGATAATAGGATACGAAGAGATTGAGGCTTGCCGAAACATTCAGGGCGCTGAAGAAGAAGTAGCCGATATAGTAGATAAGCAGATACTTGTTTGAGAACAGGTACTTGAACATGCTCCTGACGGTGAAATTCTCGTCGTTCTCGCCGCTGTAGCGCTCCTTGCCCTTGAAGCAGATGGGAGCCATCGTTGCGAGGGCGATAACGGAGCAGACTATTGCGACCACTTTATAGGAGAGGCCGAACTGTTGGTTGACGAAGATAGTGCCGACGACGGTCGCAAGCGCGGTGCCGACGCCCGCCCAAATGCTCTTGTAGGACATCAGCGAGGTCCTCTCGTCGAGCCTGTTGCTCATTGCGGTGACATAGCCGAAAATGGGCACGTCGCAAAGGGTGTATGCCGTATCCCAAAGGACATAGGCTATCGCGAACCATGCGAGCTGGAGCATTTCGTTGGAGCCGTTATTCTTCGGGATAAAGAAGAGCAAAACGGTGGTGATGGGTATCGCGAGCAGGGAGATACGCAGCCAGGGTATGAATTTTTGACCGTTTTTGAAATGAACCTTGTCAAATATGCAGCCGAATATCGCGTCGTTCACGGCATCCCAGATCTTGACCGCCAGCATGACCGCTGCGGATTTGGCGGGGTCAACGCCCTGGAAGAGCAGGAATGTTACAAGATAAGTGCTTACAAGGGCATAGATGACGTTCTGACCGCAGAAATAGAGGTAATAATTCATCCTCTCCTGCTTTGAAGTTACCCATTCGGGATTTGCATTTTTTAATATCTTACTCAATCTCTTACCTCCGAACTGACCGGCGAAACGCCGGAAAGATATATAATAATTATACAATAATCCGGCGGCTTTTTCAATTGACCGTATTTATAAAAAACCGAGCCGATATCTGTGCAACACGGCAATTTGCCGTGAGGAATTCATTCCATATCCTTAAGATGTGAAATATCGTTTGAATACATTACCTCGGGCAGTCTGTTCTCACGAAGCCTGATATGCGTTACGGAGCAGTTCAGCGCGCTCCAGCATATCGTTGCGGGCAGCCCAAGCCCAAGCGCGGCTCTGATGAGGTATCCGAAGAAATCGTGGTGGCTTGCGGCTATCACTCGGCAGCCGTCGCCACCCATATCAAGTATCTTTTTTATCGCCGATTCGGCTCTTGCGGTCATCTGCTCGGGGGATTCGGGGTCGGGCAGGAATACATCCTCGTCGGGCGTGACGGCCTCGGGCACGAGCAGCTTTACTTTCTCACGGGGCGTGCCCCGCACGAGGGTCTCCGCCTCCATAAGCTCGGGCAGCATTATTATCGGCTTGCCGAGCTTCCTTGCGGTCGGCTGCATGGTCTGCGCCGTGCGTATGAGGGTGCTCGAGAATATCATGTCAATGTCGCCCGGTTCAAATCTCTCGGCCAGAGCCTGCGCCTGTTTCTTGCCCAACTCGCTCAGAGGGGCGTCGTCTATAGTGAATTCCGGCATATATTCCTCGCCCGAATTCTCGCGTGATTGGGCGTGGCGGATAAGGTAAATATCGGCGTTAACGGTCTTCATTGTCTGCCTCCGTTCGGTTTTGAACTATATAATGTATTATAGCAAACCGTTTGGCAAAATTCAACCGTCGCTTCAGCACCAAAAAGCGCTGAACTTTTTTCGCAAAAGCCCTTGAAAAGCCGCTCGATTTATGTTAATATAAGCGATAATAAGTCAAAAACGCTATGAGCGGGCTCAAGTAGCCGTGCAAAAGGATTCTCAGAGAGCCGTCGGTCGGTGCAAGGCGGCAGTCGTTGCATGAGTGAATTACCCCCCGCCAGTTGCGCTCCGAACGCCCTCGGGTCATTAAGAGTCGCCGGGTAAGACCCGTTACAGTCTTAAAGTGAGATTGTCACTTGTCAAGGCTTCTGCCGTGAGGCAGAGGTAAATTGAGGTGGTACCGCGGTATATCCGCCCTCTGGAAGCATTAAGCTCGGAGGGCGCTTTTTTATTGTCTCTCCGACAAAGAAAGGAAGCAGAAGAAATGCCTATCACCGACATTCTGACTAAAAATGCGGACTTTTATCCAAACGACGTGAGCCTCGTGGAGATAAACCCGAAGCTCGAGGATAACAGAAACATGACCTGGCGTGAATTCGCCCTCACCCAGTCCACCGCAGCGGAGACTTACAGGAAAGAGATCACCTGGGGCGAGTTTCAAAAGAAATCAAACCGCTTTGCAAACCTTCTCCTCTCGAGAGGGATAAAGAAAGGCGATAAGGTAGCAATACTGCTGATGAATTGCCTTGAGTGGCTGCCCATCTATTTCGGCATCCTGCGCGCGGGCGCGGTCGCCGTTCCGCTGAATTTCCGCTACACCGCCGATGAAATAGCCTATTGCCTTAATAAATCCGACTCCGAATATATCGTTTTCGGCCCCGAATTCGTCGGCAGAGTTGAGGAGATATGCCACAAGGTCAAGCGTATCAAGATGTGGATATATGCGGGTGAGGATTGCCCCGCCTATGCCGAGAGCTATGACAAGCTCGTAACGTATTGCAGCTCAAAGGCGCCGAAGGTCGAGCTGACCGACGACGATTACGCCGCAATTTATTTCTCGTCGGGTACTACAGGCTTCCCGAAGGCGATACTTCATTCGCACCGTGCGCTCATGCACGCCGCCAAGACCGAGCAGGCGCACCACGGGCAGACCAAGGACGACGTTTTTCTCTGCATACCGCCGCTCTATCACACGGGCGCCAAGATGCATTGGTTCGGCAGCTTCCTTGTCGGCGGCAAGGCCGTGCTCCTTAAAGGCACGGATCCCAAATGGATAATCAACACCGTTTCCGAGGAGCAGTGCACGATAGTCTGGCTGCTCGTGCCGTGGGCGCAGGATATCCTTGACGCTATCGACTCGGGCGAGATAGACCTTAAAGATTATAAGCTCGACCAATGGAGACTGATGCATATCGGCGCTCAGCCCGTGCCGCCGAGCCTTATCAAGCGCTGGAAGAGCATATTCCCGCACCATTTGTATGACACCAACTACGGCCTGAGCGAATCCATAGGCCCCGGCTGCGTCCACCTCGGAGTTGAGAATATCGACAAGGTCGGCGCTATCGGCAAGGCGGGCTATGGCTGGCAGACCATGATAGTCGATGAGCACAGGCAGCCCGTTGGCAAAAACGAGGTCGGCGAGCTTGCCGTTAAGGGCGACGGCGTGATGCTTTGCTATTATAATGATGAGGAGGCCACAAAAGAGGTCCTTGAGGACGGCTGGCTCTTCACGGGCGACATGGCTATCGAGGACGACGACGGCTTCATTTATCTTGTTGACAGGAAGAAGGACGTCATCATCTCGGGCGGCGAGAATATTTACCCCGTTCAGATAGAGAATTTCCTGCGCCGCAACGATGCGATAAGCGACGTGGCGGTCATAGGCCTGCCCGACCGCAGGCTCGGCGAGATTTCCGCGGCGATAATTCAGGTCAAGGATGGCGCGAGCCTCACAGAGGAGGAGGTCAACGACTTCTGCCTCGACCTGCCGAGATACAAGCGCCCGAGGAAGATAATCTTTGCCGATGTGCCGAGAAACCCGACGGGCAAGATAGAGAAGCCGCTGCTGCGTAAGAGATATTGCGCCGACGGCCTTGTAGCCAAAGAGAACGAGATCAAGGAAGGATGATATATATGAAAAAGCTGATGCTCGGCAACGCTGCCGTAGCGAGGGGAGCCTATGAGGCGGGCGTTAGAGTCGTTTCGTCTTACCCCGGCACCCCGAGCACCGAGATAACCGAGAGCATGGTTCAATATGAGGACGTCTATGTTGAGTGGGCGCCCAATGAGAAGGTAGCCGCCGAGACTGCGATAGGTGCTTCCATAGCGGGCGGCAGGGCGATGAGCTGCATGAAGCACGTCGGCCTCAACGTCATGGCCGACCCTGTCTTTACCGTCAGCTATATCGGCGCTAATGCAGGTCTTGTATTCTGTGTCGCCGACGACCCCGGAATGCATTCGTCTCAGAATGAGCAGGACTCCCGCCACTATGCAAAGGCGGCGAAGATACCGATGCTCGAGCCTTCGGATTCGGGCGAATGCCATGACTTCACGAAGCTCGCCTTCTCGCTCAGTGAGGAATATGACACGCCCGTATTCATCAGGCTTTCAACGAGAGTTTCGCATTCGCAGAGCCTTGTTGAGCTGCATGAGCCTGAGAATATCGAGCTTAAACCCTATGTTAAGAATATCGCGAAGAATGTTATGATGCCCGCAAACGCCATCGGTCGCCACGTCGTGGTCGAGGAGAGGAGCAGGAAGCTCGCCGAGTTTGCCGAGACATGTGAACTGAATACCGTTGAGGATAACGGCAGCAGGATAGGCGTTATCACCTCGGGCGTCTCTTATGTTTACTCCAAGGACGCTCTCGGCGATAAGGTCAATTATCTGAAGCTCGGCATGGTTTATCCGCTGCCCGAGAAGCTGATAAAGGATTTCGCCGCCTCGGTCGATACGCTCTATGTTGTCGAGGAGCTTGACGGCTTTATCGAGGAATTCGTCAGATCCCTCGGCATTGAGGTCAGGGGCAAGGATCACTTCACCCTGCTCGGCGAATACAGCCAGAATATGATAGCTAAAGTCGTTCTCGGCGAGGAGACCGCCGCCGCAGAGCCTCTGCCGCTGCCAAAGAGACCTCCCGTCATGTGCGCGGGCTGCCCCCACAGAGGCACGTTCTATGTGCTCTCAAAGCTCGGGCTCACCGTATCGGGCGATATCGGCTGCTATACCCTCGGCGCAGTCGCACCGCTCAAGAGCGTTGATACCACTATCTGCATGGGTGCCTCCGTCAGCGCCGCCCACGGCATGGTCAAGGCGAGAGGCCGCGATTTCTCAAAGCAGCTCGTTTCCGTTATCGGCGATTCGACCTTTATCCATTCGGGCATAACAGGTCTTATCGACATCGTTTACAATAAAGGCAACAATACCGTTATCATCCTCGATAACTCCATCACCGGCATGACAGGCCACCAGGATAACCCCACCACGGGCTTCACAATCCGCAAGGAGCCGACCGTTCAGGTCGATCTTGAGGCTCTCTGCCATTCCGTCGGTGTGCGCAGAGTCAGAGTGGAGGATCCGTTTGACCTCAAGGGCTTTGAAGCCGCCGTCAAGGAGGAGCTTGCTGCGGACGAGCCGTCGGTCATAATCGCTCAGAGACCCTGCGCTCTGCTCAAGACCGTCAAATACACCGGTCACTGCGCCGTGGACGCCGAGAAATGCCGCAAATGCAAGAAGTGCATGAAGCTCGGCTGCCCCGCGATTTCGGTTGACAACGGCTGCGTTAAGATAGACGAGAATCAGTGCAACGGCTGCGGCCTTTGCGTCGGCGTTTGTCCGTTCGGTGCGATAAGCAAGGAGGATGAATGATATGCAGAATACAAAGAATATAATGATAGTCGGCGTCGGCGGGCAGGGTACTCTGCTTGCCAGTCGAATTCTCGGCAACGCCGTCATCAGCGAGGGCTACGATGTTAAAGTTTCCGAAGTCCACGGTATGAGCCAAAGAGGCGGCAGCGTCGTGACCTATGTCAAATACGGCGACAAGGTCTTTTCTCCCATAATCGACAGGGGAGAGGCCGATATGATCCTCGCCTTTGAGAAGCTCGAAGCCGCAAGGGCGCTGCCCTACCTCAAGGAGGGCGGCACTGTCATACTCAATGACCGCGAGATAGCCCCGATGCCTGTTATCACAGGCGCGGCCGAATACCCCGACGGGCTGGTCGCCGATATTGCCGCAAAGGCAAAGGTGATAGCCATTGACGCTCTCTCGCTCAGCCTCGAAGCAGGCTCCGCAAAGGCGGTCAATGTCGTGCTCATCGGCGTGCTCGCCCGCAGCAGCGATATTTCAAAGGAAGTTTGGATACAGACCATAAAGGACACCGTCCCCGCAAAGTTCCTTGACCTCAACCTTAAGGCGTTTGAGCTCGGTTACAATTGCGGCTGCTGATGAGGGAAAAAATATGAGTAAAAAAGAAAGCACAGCCAAAAAAGCGGCGATAATCGGCTACATAACGGCGGCGATATTGCTCTTTGCCGTCGTGCTCGTTATCCCGCAGTCGAGAGCGGTGTTCAAATCCCTCTCGGGCGCTCATCCGTATTTAATGGGCTTTGCAAAATTCGCTTTGCTTGCCACGGCGGGCGAGCTGATAGCGGCTTATATTGCGAATTCCGCGCCGACAGTACCCGTCAAGATAGCTGCCCGCTTCGTCATTTGGGGATTTATCGGCGTTTGGATAACTTTTATGATGAAGGTTTTCTCCGTCGCCGCCGCTCAGATGATGGCGGCGGGGCTGCTCCCGGGCGGGGACAGCAGCTTCCTCAGAGCGCTTTATACCAGCGTGATGATGAATACATCATTCGGCCCGACTTTTATGGCAGTCCACAAGTGCAGCGATAAATGGCTCGAGCTCCGCAGCAAAAAGGCGGATTCGTCACTGAAAAGCGTCATAGGCTCGATTGACTGGTCGGCTTTCGTCGGCTTCACGCTGCTCAAGACCGTGCCGCTGTTTTGGATACCTGCGCACACCGTCACTTTCATGCTCCCGAGCGAGTATCAGGTGATGATGGCAGCCGCCCTGTCGGTCGCCCTCGGCGTATTCCTCAGCCTCGGCAACAGAAAGAAAAAATCCAAGGAGAAATAAGCATATGTCTGTCAGAACACCGGAAATCGAGACGATGCCCCGCGAGGATATCAAAAAGCTTCAGAGTGAGCGCCTTGTGTGGCAGGTCAAAAGAATGTATGAGAGAGTGGAATGCTTCCGTAACCGTATGGATGAGAAGGGCCTCAAACCCGAGGATATCCATGGCATTGAGGATCTTTCAAAGCTCCCGTTTTCATATAAAAAAGATCTGCGCGATTACTACCCATACGGCCTCTTTGCCGAGCCGATGTCAAATATCAGGCGAGTTCACGCTTCAAGCGGCACTACGGGCAAGAGGATAGTCGTCGGCTACACCGATAATGACCTTGGCATGTGGGCAGAGTGCGTCGCGAGGATGCTCAACGGCATTGGTCTCGGTAAGGACGATATCATTCAGGTGTCGTTCGGTTACGGTCTTTTCACCGGCGGCTTCGGCCTCCATGCCGGCGCCGAGAGGATAGGCGCCACCGTTATCCCGATGTCCTCGGGCAATACGGCGCTCCAGATACAGACTCTCATCGACTTTAAAGCCACAGCTATCTGCTGCACTCCGTCCTATGCGATGTATCTTGCGGAGGAGGCGGAGAGGCTCGGCGTTGTCGATCAGCTTTCACTGAAGGTCGGTATCTTCGGCGCGGAGCCGTGGAGCGAAAATATGCGCCGTGAGATAGAGAATACCCTGCATATAAAGGCTTACGATATCTACGGCCTCTCTGAGATAATGGGCCCGGGCGTTGCCTGCGAATGCGAGTGCCAAAAGGGAATGCACGTCTGGGAGGATAATTTCATTGTTGAGATCATCGACCCCGATACCGGCGAGCAGCTCCCCGACGGCAGCACTGGCGAGCTTGTGTTCACCTCGATCACCAAGGAGGGCTTCCCCGTTATCCGTTACAGGACGAGGGATATCTGCTCGCTCAATTATGAGAAATGCGAGTGCGGTCGCACCCATGTCCGCATGAATAAGCCAAGCGGCAGGAGCGACGATATGCTGATAATCAGGGGCGTCAACGTCTTCCCGTCTCAGATAGAGGGCGTGCTGCTTGAATTCAACAGCGGCGAGATAACCCCGAATTACATTATCACCGTTGACAGGGTCAACAATACCGATACCTTCGACCTCGATGTTGAGATGAGCGAGAGCATGTTCTCCGACGATATCAAGAGCATCAACGTCGTCGAGAAGCGCATCACCGAGAAGCTCCGCTCCGTGCTCGGCCTCGGCGTCAGGGTTCACCTTGTCAACCCGAAGTCCATCGCCCGCAGTGAGGGCAAGGCCAAGAGAGTTATAGATAAGCGAAAGATTTGACAGGAGGGCATAAAATGTTAGTTAAACAGATTTCGGTTTTCCTTGAAAACAAGCCCGGCAGGCTCTCGGAGGCCGCCGAAGTGCTCGCAAAGAACGGCATTGATATCTCGGCGCTTTCGCTTGCGGATACCGATGAATACGGCGTCCTCAGGATGATAGTCAGCGACCCCGACAAGGCAAAAAATGCTCTCGGTGAATCGGGCGTCATCTGCAAGGTCACCGACGCGCTCGTCGTCGCTATAGACGACAGACCCGGCGGCTTCTCCGAGTCGCTGAGGATCCTCACCGACAACGGCATAGAGGTCAAATATATGTATGCCTGCGTTTCGAGAGAGCAGGGCAAGGCGATAATGGTGCTCAGCGTTGCCGACCCCGCAAAGGCGGATGAGCTTATCCGCAATACCGCGAGCGGCAATGTCGACCCCACGCTGATATACAGAATATAAATACTGATTCGGGAGTGCTCGCAGCCGCGGGCACTCTTTTGCATCTATGTCAAAAAACAGCCTGCGGCATATTATGTATCAGAGGATACACCGTCCTCAAGAACGAAAGGAATGATATATATGGCCGATTACGCAGGCTACCGCTATCCTCAGCGCCGCCAGACCTCTTCGGAGCCGTGCTCCTGCACCGTTTCGCCGCTGCCGTCGGATTATACCGTAGCGATGCTTTATGTGCCTATGCAGACCGATACCACCATGTTTGACGAGATGAAGGCGCTCGAGTGCGGCACACTGTTCCCCGTGCTCAGCAAACCGTTCGCAGGGAAGTGCTGCAAATGAATAAACGTGAGACAGCGCTCATGCGGCTCAGCGCCGTGCAGTTCACCCTCTGGGAGATGCACCTTTATCTCGATACCCACCCGTGGGATATCCGTATGGTCGAGCAGCATAACCGCATAGAGGCAAGGTACCGCACGATGAGAAAAGAGTTTGAAGATGAATTCTACCCGCTGACAACTTCGGAGGGTCATGGCGTCGAATGGCTCAAAGGGCCGTGGCCGTGGGAATATGAGGAGTGTGGCTGCTGATGTTTAGTTATGAGAAAAAACTTCAATACCCCGTTAAGATCAAGAACCCGAATCCGCTCTATGCAAAGCTCATTATAAGTCAGTACGGCGGCCCCGACGGCGAGCTCGGCGCTTCGCTGCGCTACCTCAGCCAGCGCTTTACAATGCCGTTTGACGAGCTGAAAGGACTGCTGACGGATATAGGGACCGAGGAGCTTGGGCATCTTGAGATGATCGGCGCGATAGTCTATCAGCTCACGAGAAATCTCACCGAGGATGAGATAAAGCGCTCGGGCTTCGACGCATATTTCGTTGACCACACTGCCGGTGTTTATCCCGCCTCAGCTGCGGGGGTGCCGTTCACCGCCGCTTATATCCAGAGCACGGGTGACATGATAAGTGACCTCACCGAGGACCTTGCGGCGGAGCAAAAAGCGAGAAAGACATATGACAATATTCTGCGGCTTGTCGACGATCCCGATGTCCGCGACCCGATAAAATTCCTGCGTGCAAGGGAGATAGTCCATTTCCAGCGGTTCGGCGAGGGTATGCGCCTTGCGACGGATAAGCTGAATTCCAAGAATTTCTATGCTTTCAACCCGTCCTTCGATAAGAATTGCCTTAAATAAACCCCTGATACGCAAATTTTTGTTGACTTTTTGACCCTGATAACTTAGAGCAGCTTCGGCTGCTCTTTTTAATTCCGAACGCCAAAAATCAACTTATCTTATTGACAAAAAGTTATTAACACATTATAATATTTTTGTTTACTATGCTCTAACGGATTGGGGAAAAGGAGTGTTCGGATGAAAAAGTGGCAAAAAGCCGTATTCATCGTGGTGCTTACCGTATTCGTGGGCGCTTCGGTGTGGATGACCTTTAACTCTGTTTCGAGAGATACCTTTGAGTATGCCTATCGGGAGGATATCGGCGGGCTGGGATTTGACGGCTGGGTGTTTGACGGCTTCAACGGCAATCATACCACCGAGGAGATACATATCGACTATGTGACCGACAAAAACGGCAACGACCCTGATACTACCAAGCCGATAGTTGCCGTCAGTGATTACACGCTTGTGAGCGACGAGTATGTCAAATACATCTATATCGGCGCCTCCGTCAGGCATATAGACGAGCGGGCTTTCTTTTATTGCAAGCAGCTCAGGGCGGTCTATGTCGATGAGGATAACCCGTATTACACCGATATTGACGGCATTCTCTTCACCAAGGATATGAAGAAGATGCTGCTTTATCCGATATGCCGCTGCACTCAGATAGTCTACAGCGATATCGAGCAGTTCGGCGAGGTCAGGAATATAGGTCTTGACCTTAAAGAGACGCTCAGCGTGAGCGGTGCAGACAAGGAGGCAATGTTCCTGAATTTCAAGAGCAAGGTCAGCGACGATATCTCCTCCGAGATGTTTGACGATCTGCTTGAAAAGGGCGTTACCGCTCCTTACATAGGCACCTATTACATCCTGCGTGAGAGGACGACGAACTCTCTGACCGTCGATAAGGTGTGGAGCTGCGACGAGGTGTATACGATACCCGACGGCGTCGAGCGTATAGGGAATAACTGCTTCTATAAGTGCGACCGATTGCAGCGCATTGATATCCCGTCAAGCGTCATAGAGATAGGGGATATGTCGTTTTTTAAGTGCAGCGGCATATCGCTCGTCACGCTGCCCGACGGCCTTGTCAGTATCGGCGACGACGCATTCAGCTACTGCGGCAATATGAAATATTCGATATTCATTCCAGCCTCCGTTAAGAGCGTCGGCCACCACTGCTTCTATAGGTGCGGCGGATTAAAGGAATTCTACCTCGGCGCAGCGAGCAAGAGCGATATTTCGCTCGGCGGCAGTTGGCAGCCGAAGGGCGAGAACAGCTTCTCTTTTGTCCCGCCCGTGTTTTCGGCGGTACGCGAGGACAGCGAAGCCTATAACGCCGAGAGAGCCGCAGAGGAGACTCCGCAGGCTGCAGAGGAGGAGGGGGACGAATCTCCCGAGACACCGAAAAAAGGATTCGCCGCTTTCATTGCGAAATTTGAGCGTGACGGCACCAACTATTTTGTCGTCGTGCTGATGATAATCTTCATTTTTGTGCCGAGCTTCACCTTTGTGCTAATTGATGTTGTCCGCAAGATGTTTAGGAAGGATTTCCTAATGACCAAAAAGAAAAAAGAGCGGCTCAAACGCAAGCAGGAGGAAAATGAACGCCTGCATAAGGAGTATTTTGAGAAGCTCGCCGAGGAGCAAGAGGAAGGGGGCAAGAGCTGATGTCGGGCAAATCTAAGAAGATCGGCATAAAGAGTATTTTTTCGGATTTTCGTGAGCATTGGAATATCCCCGCCGAGGGGCGCTATGTGCCGTATAAAGAATATATCTCGGTGCTTTTTGCCGTCGGCGGCGATTATGCTCTCTCAAGAGTGCTCGGATACCTCGCCTTCGGTACGGGCTGCTATCTCATCATGTATTACTATGAGATACCCATCCTAACCTTCACCGTTATCAGCGCTTTCTTTATGATTCAGGGATATTTCTGGAGCATAATGAGCATGGTCGTCAATGACAACCTCGGCTTCCTGCCGAAAAAGACGGAAAAGGCCTTCTATACGCTGTATCTTTTCTTTACCGGGCTTGGGATATTGTTCCTCATTTTTGACTTTTCAAGGATAATCCCGTTCCCCGCAGCGCTGACCGACTATGTCAATAAGCTGCCCGGCATCAATATGAAAAGCGCGCTCAAAATTTTTGCGGCGCATTGGCTCGTCACCGGCTACGGCGGAGCAAGGAACATTTTCATCCGCAAGCGCTTCCTGCCCAAATTCGGAAGATATAAGCTCTTTGCCTACCCTAATGTCATTCCCTGTATGATAATCGTGCTGCTCATCTGCTGGCTGCCGCTCTACAGAAACCCGCTTACCGAGCGCATATGGCAGCTTTTCCTGCTCTTCCAGCTCTACGGTATGTATTCATATCTCGGCGGCGCAAGCAGCATATCAAACACCATTTCGCCCAATCCGCACGAGAGGATGCTCGTGCGCTGTTATCCCGAGAAGCTCAGCCACCTCTTCAATTCCGTTATCGCTTTTCTTATCCCGGTGCTGACGGCTTACACGGGCGGCCTCACCAATATCAATACCTTCCGCTATGTCATCCCCATAATGATGATGCTCTGCACGGTGCTGATGTTCGGCGGCCTCGGCTCGATTCAGGAGCGTATCCCGCAGCCGCCCATCGAGAAGAAAAAATATATCCCGTTTTGGGACGGCATACGCGGCGTTATGAAGAATAAATACCGCTGGATAAACGCGATATCCGGCATGATCGACGCCCTTGGCAACGGCGGCCTTGCGGTCAAGACTATTATCCTTATTTACACATGGCGTGAGCTTGGCCTTGTATTCAGCCTCACCGAGATGCTCGTCTCCTTTGTCGGCAACCCCGGCGCGTTCCTCGCCCCGTGGATAAGAAAGCGCTTCCAGTATAAATCCCTGATGATTTTTAAGCGCCTTGTCTTTGCGGCTCAGAGCGCGGGCTATATCGCCGCCTGCTATTTCTTTGAGGATAATTACAAGCTCTGCGGCGCAATAATGCTTGTGTCGCTCTGCATCGGCGACGCGCTTGCCTCGGGCCTGAAGCTCGCCGAGGAGGATATGAATGTCAGGATCAATGACTATCAGATGTATCTCTCCGGCGAACGCCTTGAGAACTACGCAGGGGTCATAGGCTGGTTTACAAGCCCTATTTCGGCTCTCATCAGCCTTATAATCCCGCTGCTTTTCTACCGCTACGGCTTTACCTCGGATTGGGATGTCCTTTTTGTTGACTCCATCCGTACAAAGTGCATGATAGTGGGCGTTGCCTTTGACCTTGTCGGGCACCTACTTTGCTGCCTGCCGTATCTCTTCTTCTGGGATTATACCGACGAGAAGCATGCCGAGGTCATGCAGGCCCTGAGCGAGCGCGCGGACGCCGCCGAGCTTGAAGCTATAAAAGAAAAGGCGCAGGCAACGGCAGATTAAGCCTTTTCGGTCAGATATGGTGCGAATTATCAGTTTATTAACAAAAAAAAGCTTGCATATTCAGCGGCAGTAATGTATAATTGTTACATTAATGTTTTGGAGGTCATATTAAATGAATTTTATCCCCCTTCTTGCTCAGCTCGGCGGATCGGCCGGCGGCGCATCCTCAACCCAGCAGAGTAACCCCATTATGATGATAGTAATGATGGCTGCCCTTTTTGCCGTTATGTATTTCGTTATGATCAGACCGCAGAAGAAAAAGCAAAAAGAAGAGCAGACCATGCGTGACAGCATCCAGGTCGGCGATGAGATAACCACCATCGGCGGCATCATGGGCAGAGTCGTCACCGTCAAAGAGGATTCCATCATCATCGAGACCGGCGCGGACAGAAACAAGATGAAGATCACCCGCTGGGCTGTTTCGACCAACAATACCGCCACCGAGAAGGCGGAGGCTGAGAGACAGGCCGCCAAGGAAGCTGCCGAAGCTGAGAAGAAAAAGAAGATGGACGAAGCCGTTGAGAACAGCAAGGCAAGCAGAAAGAAATCAAAGAAGAAGAAGGACGACACCTTCGACAGCTGAGAATAATTTATTCGCCCCCCTCATATCATGTACTAACATGACGTGAGGGGAGTATTTTTATGCCTGCGAAAACCAAAAAAGCGAGGCGTGAGGAGCAGTCGGCTTCTCCGCTTAAGAAGATTGCCGTCGGTGCGGCGATAGGTGCGGTGCTTTTCTTTGCTTTTACGGCGGCATTTGCCCTCGCTTCGCTCAAAAGCGGCATAGGCTCGGGGGCATATTTCCCCGCAGGCTTGATAATCGCCCTGCTCTCGGGGCTTTCTGCGGGCTTTGCGGCGGCGAAGCCCATTAAAAAGAACGGGCTTGCCTGCGGTGCGCTTGCGGGGCTTTGCGCCTCGCTGCCCTGCGCCGCTGCTGCCGCTCTGCTCAGCTCGGGCGCGGGCGTGCGGCTGATAGCCTTTATCGGCGCAATGACCCTCGGCGGCGCTCTGGGCGGAGTTGCGGCGGTGAATATCAAAAAGAGGGCGAAGTATTGAGCCGCCGTGCCGTGACCGCCGTCTTTTTGCTGATATCCGCGGCGATCGCTCTCTCTTCCTGCGCGCTGCAAACGGAGATGTCGCCCGAGATATTTCTTGAACGTCTTGCCGAAGCCGATAAAACGCTGAGCGTTGACTTTGACGGCAGATATTACAGCGGCGACCGCTGCTATTGCTTCGTCAGCGACGGGGGAGGGACCGAATATGTGCTCTCCATGCAGACCTGCGCCGACGGCAGCGTGCAGTCCGTGAGCCTTGCAAGCACCGCGGTTGACAGGACGGCTGCTTTTATTTCGCTTGCGGGCACGGTGACATCGGTCTATTCTCCGCAGGAGGATATCAAAGCGATTGTTTCGGCGCTTTTTTTAGACGGCAAGGTGGGGGAGCGGTGCGAATACTATAACACACGCCGCTATGAATATTCCTCGGCTTCAAGCAAAAACGGGTTGTATTTCTCGATCGACGATCTGCGCCTCGGTGAACGCAGCACACCCGCCCTGACCCTCGGAGACCTCTCGGGCTATCTGAATAGAACAAAGCCTTCGGCGCAATAGCGTCGAGGGCAAAAGATATATGCAAAAAATCTTTTAAAAATATCTTGACAAAAATATATTACAAATGCTATAGTGGAAATGGAAAGGGGTGATACCCATGGTTATTATATTTTAACGTCAATACTAATTTTATTTCGGTTAAACAAATATGAGAGGTGTAAAAATGAATCTTAAGAAGTTCTTTTCGATAGTTTTAGCTGTTGTTATGGTGGTTTCGCTGTTGTCGTCAAGTGTGTACGCTGTTTCTCCGACACCAACTTTTGGTGGAAAATTGGATAGAGGTATAACGAGAATATCATGGTGGATGTCTTATGAGAATAACGGTGGATGGTATGAGTATCAGATTATCAATGCGGTTAATAATTGGAAAAACCCGGGTTGGAGCAATCCTATTAATTTTGTTGCAGCTAGTAGCAATTCGGGTACTATGATGGATTTTTATACTAAAAATAATGATGTTTTTTACAGCAACTACGGCAGCAATAACATTTTAGCTATAACTGAGTTCTTTAATATTAATAGTACCAAAATTAATCCCACTAGTAATTATAGATTTACGGAAATAACTATTAATGATACCAATATGCATAATATCGGGGCCACGAAAATGAAGGGAACGATTACACATGAAATTGGTCATGCCCTTGGACTAGCTCACTATAATACCAATGTTTACAGTATTATGTGTCAAAGCTATGTTTCTTCATCGGGATTAAGAAGACAAGTTCAAGCAGTGCAGCAGTGCGATAATACGGCTGTTGTAAATTTGTATAGTTGAGGTGATATATATGAAAAAGTGTAATAAAAAACTTGTTTTTGTGGGAACAGTGTGCATACTGATATTGATATCAATGTTAGTTGCTTTTTTTGCCAATGGGAATATTTCAAAAATACCAATCAAATCAAATACTACTAATGAAGTAAGCACGAAAGAGGAAACTTCGGAGAGAGTAACTCAGTTAAATGAGCATATTATGAAAGTCGACATATATAGTGATATGCTGTATGACTTCTCCGACGCTCAGGTGCTTTCGGAGCTGAGCGACTATATCGCAATTATCAGAGTTGACAGCGTTGACGGTGTTACCAATATCAACCGCAAGCTCAATAAGCCCGTTATAATGCCTTTCACCTACGGCAGCGCTTCCGTGCTGCAAGTCATTAAAGGCAGCGTCCCCGATGAAGTATCCTATATCAGGAGCGGCGGCATGATGACCTATGATAAATGGGTCGAGGGGCAGAATAATCCCGATAAGCTGAAAGCGCTCAAAGCGGATTCCGACCTTGCCGATATCCCGCCGGAGGATATCCTCGTCGATTGCAACATGGAGAATGATATAAATATTGAAGTCGGCAAGATTTATCTTGCTTTTATGTGCAGGAATGATTCGTCGAATTTTGAGAATGAATATGTCATTCAGGGCTTTCAGTACGGTCTGCGGGAATTGCAAGAGCCGAATTCCGCGGCTGCGGCTCAAAGTGCGGTGGAGCTGAAGGTCAAGAATAATATGACGGGCGCCTGGGAGAGCATCGGCGATATCGTGTATCTCGGCGAACCGCAGAAGATCCTCATGTATGACTAATAATAAAGCCTTCGGCGCAATAGCGTCGGAGGCTTTAGTGATTTCATCATCAATATTTTATATGAAAAAATATTACAAACGGTAAATAATCAATAGGTTACAAAAATGTTACTTGACTTAGCAAATCAAATTATATATACTGAAATTGCAAAGACGTTTATTTTGACAGGGGGTGTCTCCGATGTGGCGTCGGGCGGCGGACAAAAGATAAATTCAATATCAAAAAACGGAGGAGATAACATGAAGAGAGTATCTGCACTGATTTTAGCCCTTATGTTTTTATTTCTCGCGTCCTGCGGCACGGATGCCGCGCCGGAGACCACGACGGAGCAGGCGAATTCCGCCTCGACGGATTTGAAAATTGATTATGAGACCGTCAAAGTTCCGTTTAAATCCGTGTCGTCACCTTTGCTGCTCGACGGCAAGCTGGTAATGGCAGTTGCGACCGAGGACAGGACGGAGACCGACCGCCGTTATCTGATCTCATATGACATCGGCAGCGGCAAATATGATAACATCTTTGAGAGCACGCACGAGCTCGGCGATATTCAGAGCATTCGGTTTGACGGCGAGTGGCTCATATGGAACGACTGCGAGATCTATAACTCCGCGCGCAACATATATTGCATGAATTATAAGACAAAAGAGATAACTCAGATAACCAAGCTCGGCAATGATTCTGCGGTCGGTGAGCCGTGCATTTCCGACGGAGTTGTGTTCTGGGACGAATGCTTTGACATCGGCGGCGAGAATACACGCTCGCTCATTAAAGCCTATGACTGCACGACCAAGGAGACAAAGACGATATCCGAGGGCGGCGACAATGTGTGCGCGGGTGACGGCAAGGCCGTTTTCACCGTCAATAAGGGCGGTAAAACTACCCTCGGCGTATATGATATTGCGAGCGGCAAGGTGACGGAGTTCGCCTTGGGCGACGGCAGCTACACGTTAAAGGATTGCGCCGCCGGTTACGCCCTCTATGTCGAGACAAAAGACCCGTCAAGAGGCGATTCCTCGCAAAAAACATGGATCATCGACCTTAGCGACGGCAAAACCGCCGTGGCGGATATCTTTCCCGACGGGGCGAAATTGTTCGGCGATTATGCCGTTTCGTGCACCGCATCGGCGCTTTGGTTCTATAAGAGAGACGGCGGAACGCTCAGCATTATCGACGGACTGCGCGATACAAATGTCGCCGCCGCATCTTTTGCCGGGAACAACACGGTCATCAGCGTTATCAAAAATGTCGGCTCGGGTACCGCCGAGGGCTTGGTTAATGAGACCGAAATGCATATCTTCGATCTCAATAAACTGAGCGTGTGATAAGCGGGGGGTATCTCGGCGAACCGCAGAAGATCCTCATGTATGACTGATAATAAAGCCTTCGGCGCAGTAACGTCGGAGGCTTTATCGCTTTAAATCATACCGAATATTTTTGCTGAAAAATGTTAATAAAGTATGAAATATATATAAATTTCAAGAATATTTGTTGACTTTATAGCCCTGATTATATATGCTATAGTTGTAAGGGGGAGATTCCGATGGTTTGTTGATTCTTTTGATCTTGAGGTAATCAGTAAAATTTCAAAAGTTATATAAGATGGGAGGAAACAGCAGTGAGTAAATCCAATAAACATTTTAAAAGAAGATTATCATTATTTTTAGTGTTTGCTTTGGCTTTCGGAAGTGTTGTCAGCGTTTCTGCCGAGGAGCTTTCGCAGAGAAATTACTCGGCTAAAGAGGATATCAGCTACGAGAATTACCGACTTGCAGATTTGCCGGAAGTTATTGCAAACTCTATACTTACTACCGATACTACCCCCGTAGAAATAATAAATCAAGACACCGACGATATTTACAGTATTACCGTAAAAAACAGTGATGGCACAAATACCCTGCATATTTTCCAAACACCGATAAAATATGTTGAGGGCAATTCGGTAAAACTTAAGGACACAGCTATTAATAGCTCGACTAAGCGAATTTCAATGTTTGACACCTATGCTTATGAGAGCGGAGATAATGAGATTAAAGGCTATTTTCCCGAGCATATCAGCGACGGCGTTAAGGTTGAATATGATGATTATTCCGTAACCCTTACACCTATGCCTGATATTGACCTGTCGAATTCTGAGGTTAAAGCAACCTCCACAGTCGCAAGGGTCGGAAATAGCGTGGCGTATACCGATGTTTTCGGCGAGAATGTTTCGCTTGAGTACTTTTCAACCTTAAACGGAGTTAAAGAGAATATCATTCTTGCAGAGTACAGCGGCAAGAATATGTTTTCGTTTATCATTGATACCGACGGCTTAGTTCCCGAGAAAATGAGCGGCGATTCGATTCCTCTTCTTGACCCCGAAACCGGTGAAATGAAATTGTATATCGGTCAGATCAATGCAAAAGATTCCTACACGGGTGATAACGAAAACGACGATACGCATTTTACACTTTACAATTCACTTGAGCTTGAGCAAATCGGCAACAAGGCGGATGTGTATAAGCTGACAATCGTAGTTGACAAGGAGTTCCTTGAGAGCGAGACTACGGTTTATCCCGTTACTATTGACCCCACCGTAAGCATGGCGGCCACCAATATGTCCGATGCTCCTGTTTTCAGCGGATATCCCACGCGCAATTATTATACAAATGAGTATAATATGGTTGGCTATCACGGCTCGTCATATAAAGAAGCGATCAGTTACGTTAAGCTGAATACTTTGTCGAGCTATAAGTATATCAACCCGCAAAAAATAAATCTCGCCTATTATAGGGTGTATGAAGGCTCGGGAAAAACAAGTACGGCTACGATCAATCTGTACGATACGGTTTCTACTTGGAATGACACGACCATAACCTATAATAATAAACCGAGTTTTGCGGGGAACGCCGCAAGCTCACAGACCATAAGCTCCTCGGGCTGGTATCTTTTCAGTATTACCTCGTTATTTAAGAATTGGTTGCAGGGAACGCTTGGCGAGGGCGGTTTTTCGCATAACTACGGTTTTGCTCTGTCGGCAAGCACGACCGGTGTTTCAAGCAGACATTTTTGCTCCGCAAACAGCGCCAACTATTTGCCCACGATAGTTGTTCAGTATTCTGAAGATACGTCAATAGCCGACGGAGCATACTATATTAAGTCAAAGTATAGTAATCTGTATTTGGACACAGAACAGAATGCGAGTGCCAACGGAAATGTTATACAGTATGGTTTCCATGGCAATGATAATCAGGTATGGGTTGTGAAACATCAAAGTGACGGATATTATAAGCTGTATTCTCCGTGGTATGATGAAACAAAGTGCCTTGACGTTACAAGCAATCCTACTCAGAACGGCTCAAATGTAGATGTATATGACGACGGCGACGGTGATTATCTGCTGTTTAAGCTGGTTTCAAACAATGATGGCTCGTATAGGATTATTTCAAAATGGAGCGGCAATCAAAAGGTGCTTGATGTTTGCGGCCCGAGCACAGCGGCAACGGCTAATATACAGATTTGGGAATACCTTAATGTTGATCAGCAGAAATGGTATTTTGAACCAGTTAGTAATGGTGCTGCGATAGGGTTTCGATACGATAATTCGGACACAAATTGCTTGGGGTATGCTTTAGAATTGACAACTCAAGTTACAATAGGATTTGATGGCCCGAACGAGACGGTAGAAACAACATTTTCAAAAATTCAACAGTATGTTAGTGAGACGCTTGGAAGAAACTGCAGACGAATCAATTCTCCATATAGTCTCATTTCTCAAAATGAGTATAGGGTGGCCTTGAGAATCGGAATTGACTATTGGGGATATAGGACAATATATGATTATCATTTAATGGTGCAAACGAATAATGGCGGCTGGGCGCACAAGCAGGGTTCAGAAAATCCTTCTGAGTTTTTGGGCTTAATAAATCCTAAGACACAAGTCTGGCTTATCGGTCATGCAGAAATTGAAGTTTATTCGAGTGAAACTGTTTTCTTTGCAGTCACAAGGTAGTACATTAGGGGATTGTTAAAATCAAAATTAACTAAACATTATACATTCTGAGAGGTGAAGTAAACATGGCTAATACTAAAAGAAATCTTTGGGCACTTCTTTTCGTCATAACCTTTTTATTCCTTTTGGTATCATGCAGTAAAAATGAAGGTGAGGATGTTTTGGCGACGACAGAGAGTTCACTTGAAGATCGCACGGCGGTTAGTGATACTGTGAATGGTATTACTGAAACTGAATCGTATAGCATGATAAATGGTTTGACTCACAGCCAACGAACTTCAAACGAAAAAAGCTCTTCTGCTAAGACTCAATATAGCACAGTTGCCGTGGAGAGTACAAAAGCGAAACCGGCAGAGAAAAAATTGACATTTCCCGACATGACTTTTGAAAACTATGATAATCGTACCGACTATAGAAGCAAAATCACAAAAAAATATGACGAGAAAAAAATTTTAAAGCGGTGGTTGTATTATCAGTACTTTCCACTTAGTGTCAGTGAGCCACGAAACTATGATACGCTCAATGCCGAATATCCTATTGAGTGTATAAGAAGATGTGAGGATAATGTATATGCTATGTACCTTACCGACACTGGCGGAGTGCTCTATGTGTTCTTTACGCCCAAAATGGAAGTTTTCTATTCGGCGTATTCAGCAAAGAAGCTTTCATATAAAGATTTTGAATCGATAAAAGCCGGAGATTCTGTTGAAAAAGTGGAATTGATTGACCCGGCAGTTAAGGCTATGAGGTCTGCATTTACACAGGAAACATCTATGGCTTTTTATACTATGCATATTCTTGATGATGGCCTTTTTGTCATTTTTTATAACGGTTTACCGAATGAGAACTGTAAAATCTTAAAAGCGGAGTATTATTCGAACTATATATTTAATAACAATAAGTTCTTTAAGGATATCAAACCTGAATATGCTATAGACAACACTGATTATAACTATAGAATACTTAACGCTGATCATATTCACTGAGTATTGCTAATACAATATTGTGTTTTCGTTAAGTGTAAAGCCAAATCGTTTTAAGTATCCAACTGAAAGGAGAATTAAGGCGGTCTTTCCTGACCGCTTTCTACTGTTCCATATGAAAACAAAAAGGAAAATTATCGTAATAGTTTCTTCATTGCTTCTTTTGGCTTTGATCGGTTTGGCTTTTGCGGTTACAAAACACAACAAGGGTGAAACGCTTGATAATCCTAACACTACTCGCTCGTATGTTGAAAAAATGTATCAGACGATACCGGAACTCCCGCCCGACTTTGATTATTATACAATAGCTCGCAGAGAGGTAATAAAATTTTACACGGAGGGCATAACGGATAAAGAAAAATTGATACATAAAGTGCTTAATGTACTTGTCAATAAGCTCGAGGTGGAGGGAACGGAATATGACTTGGCTCCGTGGCAAAAGGAGAAATATGAAAAAGAAATAAAAGATTCATATGAAAGTCACTTGTTTATGAAAGATCTGATAGAAAGTAAGGGTCTTGATTACAACGAGGTGACTGAAAGCCGCAGTCAAGTAGTATATGAGTTTATGCTAATGCAATGTGCGATGATGAAGTGGTACAAAATAGAGGATGCCCCCAAAAAAGACAGTGGCATCACCGGGCAGGATCTGGCGGAGCAGATAAATGAATTGCAAGAGAAAAAAATAGAGCAGCTTCACAAAGAACTGAACAGGAAATATCACTTTGACAGGCAGATAGAGGAGCTTTTTGTTGAGATTTTCGGTGAAGATTACGAGCACAAAAAGTATGACGCTTGGTATCTCGATGCAGTTGAGAAGAATAACAGAGAAATGTCGAAAGAAGCCAAGCTGACCGAAGAAGTGACAACTAAAATGCCCGAGGAAACCGTCAGCGTGAGCAACCTGAGCGGAATTAATTATTAGCGGAGAGAAAAGCTATGAAATATGTAGTTTTAGGTTTGCTGTTGATTTGCTTTCTTTTAAGCTCTTGTTCATTTAACGGCTCAAAGAATGATGAGCGGAGCACAACAACACTGCTTGACATTTCCGCTTTGCGTTATAATACTGTTACCGAAGCGCCGACGTTATCGAACGATCAAACCGTTTTTGACGGTCGGTTTTCATATGAAATAAAGGGCTCGTATTCTTCAAGGAGCGATGTCGAGAGTGAACTGAGAAGCCTCGACGAAGCCTACTACGGATATATCAGAACCGACAAGTCACGGTCGCTGTCTGACGCTCAGAAAGCATATAATAAGCAGATTTATACCGATTTGCAGAAAAAGCTCTGGGATATCATGGAGAATGATTATCCGCTGTCCCGCGAAGAGGTAGAGAGCAGCGAGCACAAGGCATTTGACAGTATAGTTGAGGATATGTATTACTGGCTCAAGATAGAAGGCCCGACAGAAGATCGCGATTTGGTTGACTTTATGAAATGGCGATACGCCGGGGCGCTTAAACTCAAGGAAGCATTTGATAATGGTGAAATATCCTATGAAGAAGCCCGCGAGCGGCTTCGCAATGATTTAAGCCGAGAGAATTATGACAAACTTCAAGGCTGATCGGACGATCGTGAAAGAGGTGTTCCATGAATCCAAGCAATGATAAAGCGCGGGTCACTGCGCCGGAAGCGGCAAGGCTGCTTTGCTTCGTATTCGCGGCAGTGCTGGTTATTCAGGCGATTATCACGCTGTTTTGCGCCAATTTCAGCGTCGGCGTTATATTAAATTTTGTCTATGCCGCCTTTGTCTGCCTGTGCGGAGTGCTTTTAGGCAAGGTCGGCAGGGTGCTGCGTATCATAGCGACAGCGGTGGTCATTGCTCCGCTCATTTTCGGCTGCGTGCTCTTTGCCTGCGGCGCAAAGGATAATGCCGACGGCAGTGAAAAGGCTATCATAGTCCTCGGCTGCGGCATCGACGGCGAACAGGTCAGCCCAAAGCTCGCGCGGCGGCTTGATAAAGCGATCGAGTACTTCAACGAGCATCCGGACAAGCCCGTGATAGTCTCAGGCGGTCAGGGCGCGCAGGAGGATATCCCCGAGTCAACCGCAATGAAGCGTTATCTTGTCTCAAAGGGAGTGCCGGACGAAAAGATAATCGAGGAATCACGTGCGACCTCAACAAGTGCGCATTTTGTTTTTTCCAAGGATATAACCGATATGTTGCCTGGCGGTGACAAGATAGTCTTTGTCACGTCACGCTTCCAAATCTACAGAGCGAGCCGCTATGCGGCAGGCAAAGGCTTTGAGGCGCACCATATCGGGGCGCGTGTCCCGTTTTATGAGCTGCCGGCAAATTATCTGTGTGAAATGCTAGCGATTGTTGCTGAGTATGTGATCGTTTGAGGAAAATCCGCAAGCACCAACTTATCATATCATTCAAATAAGCATACAAAAAGCAGGCTGTTGCGTTACACAACAGCCTGCCGTTCTTTTTAATTATTTCATCTCGGAGAGCTGAACGGGTCTGCCCTCTGCGACTGATTTCTTCGCCGCAAGCGCGACAAGGATGGAGTTAAGGCCGTCCTCACCGGTGGTGGGGGTGGCTTTATCCTCGAGCACCGCCTCGACGAACTGAAGCATCTCATCTCTGAAAGACTGCATATATCTCTCGAGGAAGAAATATAGGGGCTTGTCGGCAACTACGCCCTCGTCGCCCATAAAGACGACGTTGGTCGGCGTGTCGTTGGAGGCGACAGCCGCGCCCTTGCTGCCGAATACCTCGACTCTCTGGTCGTAGCCGTATGCGGCACGTCTGCTGTTATCAATAACGCCGACTGCACCGTTTGCGAATTTAAGGCTGATAACCGCGGTGTCAACGTCGCCCGCCGCGCCGATAGCCGGGTCAACAAGGCAGGTCGCGTTCGCATAGACCTCGGTGACTTCGCTGCCCGCAAGGAAACGAGCCATATCGAAATCATGAATGGTCATATCGAGGAACATACCGCCGCTGACTGCCGAATACTCTGCCGGCGGGGGAGCGGGATCCCTCGAGGTGATTTTGACGATGTGGACGTCGCCGATCTTGCCGTCGGCGACCATAGCTCTGACGTTTGCAAAGTTGTGGTCAAAGCGGCGGTTGAAACCGACCTGCAGCTTGACGCCCGCCTTCTTGACGGCGGCGATAACTGCGTTGACCTTCTCGGGGGTCAGGTCAACCGGCTTCTCGCAGAAGATGTGCTTGCCTGCCTCGGCAGCCTCGATAGCGATATCGGCGTGCGTGTCGGTAGAGGAGCAGATGAGCACTGCTTCGACGTTGGGGTCGGCGAGCATCTGCTTATAGTCGTCATAAATGACGGGGATATTTAGCTCGGCAGCGACTTTTTCGGCGTTCGCTCTGAAAACATCGGTGATACCGACGACCGTAGCGGTCGGCACGTTGTAGGTGATCGACTTTGCGTGAAGCGAGCCGATGCGGCCTGCGCCGATGATGCCAATTTTGAGTTGCTTCATTTTATCGTTCCTTTCAATAAGATAAGGGTTGCCCCATTCCTGTTAATTTTAACACACATTTTATATGAATTCAACAGAATCTGCGGCAATTATTTAGAATATTTTTCTTTTGTCGCCATGCCGCCCCTGATGTGACGCTCCGCCTTGTTGATATCGAGCACCGTGCGTACCTCGGAGTACAGCGGCGGATTCAGCTTCCGAAGACGCTCGGTTATATCCATATGTACCGTTGATTTGCTCACGCCGAATTTCTTTGCGGCGGCTCTGACGGTGGTGCGGTTTGCGACGATATATTCGGCCAATTCCACGGCCCGCTGCTCAACTAAACCTTTCAATATCAGCCCTCCCGTTCGCTATATCATTAGATACTATGACAAACGGCGGGGGAATATTACAAATGAAAAGGCGCAGCCGGGCCGATGCCTGACTGCGCCGAAAAGGTTATCTGTCCTCTCTGAAATACGAGAGACCGAGGCTTGCGGGGGGCTGATTCTCCCTCTTCTGCCTCATGCTGATTACCACGAGCACGACGATGGTGACAACATACGGTGTCATCTTCAGCAGCTCCTGGGTCTCGAATGCGAGGTTCGGGATATAGTTGTGGATGATGAAAAGTCCGCCGAAAAGTATCGAGCCGAGTATGCCGATATTCGGGCGCCACACGGCGAATATGACAAGGGCGATGGCGAGCCAGCCTCTGTCGCCGAAGCCGTCGTTTGACCAAACGCCGCAGGCATAATCCATGACGTAATAGAGGCCGCCGAGACCCGCTATCACGCTGCCGATGCAGGTGGAGAGATACTTGTATTTGCTCACGTTGATGCCTGCGGCGTCAGCCGTTGCGGGGTTCTCGCCGACTGCGCGGAGCTGGAGACCCGCTTTGGTGCGGGAGAAGAAATAGGCAGCGACAAGGGCGATTATGATCGCGGCGTAGGCAAGGAAGCTGTAGGAGAGGAACACCTCGCCGAACCAGCCGAGCTTGGTCGCAAAGGGAAGCTCGGTCTTGAAGTTGTTGCTCGTTGCGGTGAGGGCTATCGAGGGAAGCTCGCTGCCCGTGATCTTGATGAGCGAGCCGCCGAAGAAGTTGCCGAAGCCGACGCCGAAGGTGGTCAGCGCAAGGCCGGTGACATTCTGATTTGCCCTTAGTGTGACGGTGAGCACGCAATAGATAAGACCCATCACAAGCGAGCCGAACATTGACGAAAGCAGGGGGATCAGCACTGAGAGAAACGGATTAATCTCCGCCGCCGAGCTCTCGTAGACAAAGGCTCCGATAACGCCCGAGATGCCGCCGACATACATGATTCCGGGGATACCGAGGTTAAGGTTGCCGCCCTTCTCGGTGATTATTTCGCCCGTTGAGCCGAACAAAAGGGGGATGCCCTGCATGACTGCACGCTGAATGAATGCAACTATCATTATTTGCTCGCCTCCTTTTTGGACTCACGGAACTTGATGGTGTAATTGATAAAGAATTCGCTGCCGATGATGAAGAATATGATGATACCTGTCAGGATCTCGGAGAATGAGCCGTTGAGGCCGAATCTGGTCGAGATCTCGTCGGCGCCCTTCTCAAGGAACACGAGCAGGAAGGAGGTCAGCACCATATAGATAGGGTTGAATTTTGCAAGCCATGAAACCATTATTGCGGTGAAGCCTCTGCCCGCTATGGTGTCTCTGGTGACGGTGTGGTCGGTGCCCGCAACGAGGAGCAGACCGCTCAGGCCGCATATTGCGCCGGAGAGAAGCATCGTTCTCATTATGACCTTTTTGACGTTGATGCCGATGTATCTTGCGGTATTTTCACTCTCGCCGACAACGGATATCTCGTAGCCGTGCTTGCTGTATTTGAGATAGATATACATAACGACCGTCAGCACTGCGACGATGATTATGTTAAGCAGATAAGCCTGACCGCCGATCTTGGGGAACCAGCCCGCATTGGTGGAAGCGTTGATGACGCCGATGTGACCCGAGCCCTTGGGGTTTGACCACTTGTAGCAGAAGAATGAAACTATCTGCATTGCAATGTAGTTCATCATAAGGGTGAAGAGAGTCTCGTTAGTGTTCCACTTCGCCTTGAAGAAAGCGGGGATAAACGCCCAAACAGCGCCCGCCGCAATGCTGGTGATTATCATCAGCGGGATGAGGAAATATGAGGGGAGCTGGTCGCCGAAGAGTATCATGCACGCCGCGGTGGCAAGGCCGCCGACGAGCGCCTGACCCTCGGCGCCGATATTCCAGAATTTCATCTTGAAAGCCGGAGTAACGGCAAGCGAAACGCAAAGGAGCATTGCGAGATTCTGCATGAGCGCCCAAATTCTTCTCTTTGTGCCGAATGCGCCCTCAAACATGGTGGCGTAGACGGCGAAGGGATTCTCGCCCGTGAGCAGCACGGTGACGACGGCGCAGACTATCAGCGCGGCTAAAATAGAGAGAATTCTGATTATCCATGACTGCCAGAAGGGGATGGCCGCACGCTTTGCAATGTGGAAGAGCGGCTCGTGATGCTGCTTATTCGGCTTGCTCATGGTTCTCACCTCCGTCATTTTTGGTCATAAGAAGTCCGACTTCTTCTTTGGTGGCGGTGCGGGCGTCGACAATGCCTGTCACTTTGCCTGAGTTGATGACAAGGATCCTGTCGCACAGCTCAAGCAGCACGTCCAGATCCTCGCCGACGAATATAACGGCAACGCCGCTTTCTTTCTGCTTATTGAGAAGATTATATATAAGGTAGGAGGAGTTGATGTCAAGGCCTCTGACGGGGTAAGCCGCCATGAATACGGTCGGGGAGGCCGCAATCTCTCTGCCGACGAGCACTTTTTGGACGTTACCGCCCGAAAGGCGTCTGACAGGGGTGCTTGCGCCGGGGGTGACGACCTCGAGGTCGTTGATTATCTTCTGAGCCAGATCCTTGGGCTGCTTGCGCTCAAGCAGGAAGGTCTTGCCCTTGCGGTAGCTGCGGAGCATCATGTTGTCAACGATATCCATGTTGCCCACAAGACCCATACCGAGCCTGTCCTCGGGTACGAATGAGAGACGGACTCCCAGTTCTCTTATCTGGAGCGGGGTCTTGTCACGCAGGTTGTCTATCTTGCCGTTCTTGGGGTTGTTGTAGAGGATGTTGCCCTCCTTGACGGGCTGGAGACCCGCTATGGATTCGAGCAGCTCACGCTGACCGCTGCCCGCAATGCCCGCGATGCCGAGGATTTCACCGGAGTAAGCGGTGAAGGTGACGTCGCTCAGCAGCTTTGTGCCCTCACGGTTGACGCAGCTTAGATCCTTGACCTCAAGGCGTGCTTCGGGGTTCTGCGGCTCGCTGCGCTCGATGTTGAGGCTTATCTTTTTGCCGACCATCATCTCGGTGAGCTGGGATTCGTTGGTTTCGGAGGTCTTGACCGTGCCGATATATTCGCCCTTACGCAGGACGGATACCCTGTCGGAAAGGGCAAGCACTTCGTGGAGCTTGTGAGTGATGATGATTATCGCCTTGCCGTCGTCGCGCATACGGCGCAGGATGGCGAAGAGCTTGCGGGTCTCCTGCGGGGTGAGCACGGCGGTAGGCTCGTCCAGAATAAGTATATCCGCGCCTCTGTAAAGCACCTTGATTATCTCAACGGTCTGCTTCTCGGAGACGGACATTTCATATATTTTTTTGTTGGGGTCAATCTCAAAGCCGTACTGCTCGCTGATGGCCTTTATCTTGGCGCAGGAGCGCTTGAGGTTATAGCCCTCTTTTTCGTCGAGACCGAGCACGATATTCTCAGCCGCCGAGAATACGTCGACAAGCTTGAAATGCTGATGTATCATGCCTATCTTGTAGTCAAAGGCGTCCTTGGGGGAGCGGATGACTACCTCCTCGCCGTTGATGAATATTTGGCCGTGGTCGGGGAAATAAATGCCGGATATCATATTCATCAGCGTGGTCTTACCGCTGCCGTTTTCGCCGAGGATTGAGAGGATTTCGCCACGGTTAACGGTCAGGCAGACGTCTTTATTGGCAACGACGTGCCCAAAGGTCTTGGTTATGTTTTTGAGTTCAATTGCAGCGTTTGTGCCCACTTTGGTTCCTCCTACTTTTAAATCTCAAAAGCCGATTAGCTTTAGGCGTGATAATCGGCTTTTCAAAATTAAAACGGTAAATATAAAATTTATTCGGGCGGAGCAGATCATGCTCCGCCCGTAATGTTATATGGAATTAGAACTTGCTGTTGAGGAGAGTGATGCCGTCGATCTGTACGTTGAAGTACGGAGCCGAACGGTACTCGGACTCGTGGAAGTAACCGTCGGAAACAGCCTCGGTGTCAGCGGTGTAGTCAGCGTCGGTGTCGACGTCTGCCATATAGGAGCTGAGCTTCTCGCCCTTAACGGTGATGAAGTTGTCCTTAGCGGTGTCGAATACATGGAGAGTGCCGGCCTTCATCTCTTCTTCAGCTGCCTTGATGGCTTCTGCGGTGCCCTTAGCCGCGACTGCTTCGTTGATGTCGGTGAGAACGACGGAACCTTCGGTGATGCCGCCGCACCAGTCGACGTCGATAGCCTTGCCGTTAGCAACGCACTCGATCATGTAGGTCATGTAGGGAGTCCAGTCGATTCTGGAGGAAACGATGAAGGTCTTGGGGCAAGCTGCAAGAGTGCTGCCGTTGTAGGAAACGTTGGGGATACCCTTGGTCTCGCAAGCGGTGGGAGCGCCCATGGAGTCAGCGTGCTGGCTGATGAGCTTGCAGTCGTTGGCGATGAGCTTGTTGGCAGCTTCCTTTTCAGCAGCCTCGTCATACCAGCTGCCGGTGAAGATAACTTCCATGGTAGCGGTGGGGCAAACTGACTTTGCGCCGAGATAGAATGAAGTATAGCCGGAGATAACCTCTGCATAGGTGAAGGCGCCGACATAGCCGATCTTGGCTTTTTCAGCCTTGAACTGACCGGCAGCGATCATTTCGTTGAGCTTCATGCCTGCTGCGATACCTGCAAGGTAACGGCCCTGATAAATGGAAGCAAATGCGTTGTGGTAGTTAGCAAGATTCTCGGTGTGAGCCTTGGTGCCGGTTGCGTGGCAGAACTGGACGTTGGGGAATTCCTTAGCTGCCTGGATGATGAAGTCCTCATGGCCGAAGCTGTCGGCGAAGACGATGTCGCAGCCGCTGTCAACGAGGTCTGCCGCTGCTTCGTAGCAAGCGCTGTTCTCGGGGACGTTGGTCTTCTTGATGATCTTTGCGCCGGTAGCCTTGCAAGCTGCTTCAGCTGCGTTGATGAAGTTGAGGTCATAGGTCGAGTTCTCATCGTGAAGGAAGATGAAACCGACCGTGAGCTCGCTTGCCGACTTGGTTACGTCTGCTGCGGGGGCGTTGGTGGAGCTGTCCTTATTGCCGTCGTCCTTGCCGCCGCAAGCTGCGAAGCTGAAAACAAGGGCGAGTGCCATAAGAATTGCGAGGATCTTTGCGAACTTCTTCATTTTTGTTTACCTCCAAAAATTTTATATTTTATCCAAAGATGATCTTACCGTCATCAATGGACTTAATAACTGCCAGTGATTCGAGATGATATCCCTTTTTGCGAAGCTCGTCGCCGCCGGGCTGGAAGCCCTTCTCGACCACGATGCCTATGCCCTCGACCGAAGCGCCCGCCTGAGTGATAATGTCTATCAGCCCGTTGACGGCCTGGCCGTTTGCCATGAAGTCGTCGATGATGAGCACACGGTCGCCCTCATTGAGGTAATCCTTTGATATGCCGATGGTGGTGGTCACGCCCTTGGTGAAGGAGTGGACCTCGGCGGTGTAGAGATTGTTGCCCACATTCCTGTGAGCGCCTTTTTTGGCAAAAACAACAGGCACAGAAAAATATTGTGCAGTTATACACGCTATCCCTATGCCTGAGGCTTCTATCGTAACTATTTTGTTTATGTTTGAGGCTGCAAAAAGCCTGCGGAATTCCTTGCCGATCTCGCACAGCAATCCCACGTCTATCTGATGGTTGAGGAACATATCGACTTTTATAATGTCCGAGCCAATGACCTTGCCCTGCTCGGCAATTCTCTGCTCCAGAAGCTCCATCGCAATCACATCCTCACCGAAAAATACAAAAAATGACGCTTGAAAAATACAATTCAATTATAATTAACATTCGGTTAAAAATCAAGACATTTTTTATATTTTGGGCTAATTCTGCATAATACCCAAAGATATTGTGGTTTTCGGAGTAATTTTTATCAATCCTACAATTGACGGATGAACTCGGCGTTGACGAATCCGGCGGTCGAGCCGTCCTCAATAAGGAACCAGTCGTTGACCCGTTCAAAGACCTTGACGACCGTGCCGTCGGGCAGGGCTGCGACGATGGGGGAGTTGATGTCCGGCTTTTCGCGCACGTTTACCGCTCCGCCGTCGGTGGATATGACCGCCTGGCCGAAGTAGCGCACATCGACGAATTCGACCCCAAAATAGTCGGCGACCGAGATGGCGAGATTGCGTGCGACCTCATTTATATTGCGCGAGAGCCACGAAGCGTCAAGCAGGTTGTCGTGATACGCAAGCTCAAAGAGGATGGCGGGCATATTTGTCTTGTTAAGCTCGATAAAAGTGCCGAGGGGCAGTATCTTTATCCTGTCGGGCAGGGGATAGATCTCCTTGTAGTTGTTTGCGAATATCGTCGCCGCCCGCTGACCCTCGCGGCTGCCTGGGTAGTAATATATCTCCGCACCCCTGACGGTGCCGGCGTACGGGTCGGGCGCCGCGTTTGAATGCAAAGCGAGATAGAAGTCATAGCCGCCCTCGTTTGCCTGCCTTGCGGAGTCGAGAGCCGTCATTGCAGGGTCGTTCCTGCCGAAGCGTATGCCGCTTGCGGCGAGATAAGGCTCCATGGCGTCGGCGATGAGGTTCATATAGTATTCCTCGCTGTTGCCCAAAACGGTCGTGTTATATTCCTGTGTGGACGGGCTTAAATAAATACTCGGCATGGGTAGCACCTCCTTCACGGCCATTATATGCGGCTTTAATTTTGTTGACATTCGGGGGAACATAAATTATAATGAAATCATATTAATACTGGGAGAATTGTGAAATGGCTTTTATCAGCGTTTTTGACGTTATCGGCCCGAATATGGTCGGCCCCTCAAGCTCTCATACCGCGGGAGCAGCCTCTATCGCCCTGCTTGCGGGCAAAATGCTCGGCGAGCGGATAAAGAGCGTTAAATTCATCCTCTACGGTTCTTTTGCCGCGACCTATAACGGCCACGGCACCGACAGGGCGCTGCTTGGCGGCATAATGGGCTTTGCGACGGATGACGTGCGTATCCGTGACTCATTTGAATATGCCGATAAGGCGGGGATAGAGTATTCGTTTGAAGAGAACACAAACGAAACTGATATCCACCCGAACACCGTTGATATCGTTATGACGGGCGAGGGCGGCAGACGGCTCACCGTCAGGGGCGAATCCCTCGGCGGCGGCAAGGTCATGCTGACCCGAATCAACGGAGTGAAGGTGCAGTTCACAGGCGAATATCACGCTTTGATAGCCGTTTATGAGGATCACCCAGGCGTTGTGGCTGCGATAACAGCGGCGCTCAACGATAATAACGTGAATATAGCTTTCCTGCGCGTCTACCGTGAGAAAAAGGGCGGCAGGGCTTATACTATAGTCGAATCCGACGAAGAGATAACCGCCGAAGCGGTCGAAAAGATACGGGCGACCTCGCTCGTGGACGATATAATGCTTATCAGGAGGTAACGGTATGGAATTTACGACCGCCGAAGAGCTACTTGCGCTTTGCGGCAGCGAAAATATTACCATTGCGGATGTAATGCGCCGCCGTGAATCCACGGAGGGCGAGCTTGACCCGCAGACGGTTGAGGAAAAAATGAAAAAAGCTCTCGACATTATGCGTGACTCGGCTCATAAGCCGATGAGCGAGATATTGCCTTCGAGGGGCGGCATGATAGGCGGCGAGGCTGCGAAGCTGAGCGCTCACGCGGCGGCGGGCAGGTCAATCTGCGGCTCGGTGCTCACCAAGGCGCTGATATATTCGCAGGCCGTGCCCGAGGTCAACGCCTCGATGGGCGTTATCGTCGCCGCGCCGACAGCCGGCTCGTCCGGAGTGCTTCCTGCCGTGCTTTTTGCGCTCGAGGAGGAATTCGGGCTTGATGAAGCGACTGTCCTCAACGGACTTTTTACCGCAGGGGCGATAGGCTGCCTGCTGATGCGTAACGCTTCCGTCGCAGGCGCGGAGGCGGGCTGCCAGGCGGAGGTCGGCTCGGCCTCGGCTATGGCTTCCGCCGCTGCCGTTGCAATGTTCGGCGGCTCTCCGCAGCAGAGCCTTGACGCTGCGTCGATAGCGCTGTCAAATATGCTCGGTCTTGTCTGCGACCCGATAGCCGGGCTTGTTGAGGCGCCCTGCCAGTCGAGAAATGCGGCGGGTGCGGCGAACGCCCTCACGAGCGCCGAGAGCGTGCTCAGCGGCATAAAGGCAGTCGTGCCCTTCTCCGAAATGTCGGAGGCTATGTATAAAGTCGGCAAGAGGCTTGCGCCCGAGCTGCGTGAGACTGCTTTGGGTGGCTGCGCCGCTACGCCGACGGGCTGCGCTTATAAATGCAGCATTTTCGGCTGCAAATGACCGAACGGAGAATTATATATAATGTATAAAATTTTTATAGTGGAGGATGACCCCGGCATTGCCGAGGCTATAGCCTGTCAGGCGGCCGCATGGGGATATGAGACCCGCACGGTCGAGAATTTCAGAGCCGTCACAAGCGAATTTGCGGATTTTCGCCCGCACATAGTCCTGCTCGATATCACCCTGCCGTTCTTTAACGGCTTTCATTGGTGCTCCGAGATACGTCGGCTTTCCAGTGTGCCGATAATCTTTATTTCCTCCGCCGCGGATAATATGAATATCGTCATGGCCATGAATATGGGCGCCGACGATTTTATCGCAAAACCCTTTGATATGAACGTGCTCATCGCCAAGATTCAGGCGCTGCTGCGTCGTACATATGACTTTGCCGAGAGCGCTCCCGTGCTGGAGCACCGAGGCGCTTTCCTCGACACGGGCGATAATTCTCTGACCTATCAGGGCGAGAAGATACCGCTGACAAAGAATGAATACAGGATCCTGCACTGCCTTATCGAGAATAAGGGCAAGGTCGTCAGCCGTGAGAGGCTGATGGAGCGGCTGTGGGAGACGGATTCTTTTGTCGATGAGAATACGCTGACCGTCAACGTCAACAGGCTCAGGAAGAAGCTCGCCGCCGCGGGGCTTGACGGCTTTATCGCCACCAAATTCGGAGTCGGTTATATTACCGAGTGAGGAGAGAGTATGAGGCTTTTTGCCGCTTATCTTAAACAGCGGGTCAAGGTGCTTGTTGCATTCGCGCTGTTTTGCGTCATATTTGCAATAATTTTCGGATTATACCGTCTGCCGCTCGGGGCGGTCATCTACCCCGCGGTGCTCTGCGCCATACTCGGCGCGGTGTTTGTGGCTTTTGACTTTGCTTCCGTTTGGCGCAGGCATAAACAGCTCTGCACCGTCAAGGAGCTGACCGCCGCCATGATAACCGAGCTGCCGGACGGCGGCGATATCATAGAGCAAGATTATCAGGAGATAATCGGCAATCTCAAAAAGGAGCTTGCCGACCTTGAGAATCTGAATGACATCCGCTACAGGGATACGGTCGAGTATTACACCGTGTGGGCACATCAGATCAAAACGCCTATAGCCGCAATGCGGCTGACCCTGCAGGGGGAGGATTCCCCGTTCTCACGCCGTTTGTCCTCCGACCTTTTCAGGATAGAGCAGTATGTCGATATGGTGCTGGCATTTATACGCCTTGATTCGCCGTCGCACGACTATGTGTTCAGAAAATGCTCGGCCGACGATATCATCAAGGGCTGCGTCAGACGTTTTTCATCGGAATTTATAGACAAACGCATAAGGCTTGAATACGAGCCGACGGAGCTTCAAATCGTGACGGACGAGAAATGGCTGTCGTTCGTCATTGAGCAGATACTCTCGAATGCGCTCAAGTACACCAAAAGCGGCAGCGTGAAGATATATCTTGAGCGGCCGAAGATCCTCTGCATTGAGGACACGGGCATAGGCATTGCGCCCGAGGATCTGCCGAGGATATTTGAGAACGGCTACACAGGCTATAACGGCAGGAGTAATAAAAAAGCGAGCGGCATCGGTCTCTATCTCTGCCGCCGCGTATGCGATAACCTCGGGGTAGGCATCAGCGCCGAATCCGAGCTTGACAAGGGCACGGTGATACGCCTTGACCTTGAGCAATATGAGATGAAAAAAGAATAATTCTTACAAAAGCGTAAGATTTACCTCGGGAAATGTAAGGCGATTCTATGGCGTTACGTTTCCCGTTTCTGATAGAATAATGTCAGAAACAAAAGGGAGGAAACACCAATGAGCATTCTTAAAGTTCAAGGTCTTAAAAAGGTTTATTCATCTAGACTCGGCAGCAATCAGGTCGAGGCGCTGAGAAACGTCAACTTCAGCGTTGAGCAGGGCGAATTCGTCGCTATCATGGGCGAGTCCGGCTCGGGCAAGACCACATTGCTGAATATCCTTGCCGCTCTCGATACGCCGACCGCCGGCAGCGTTCAGCTTGACGGCAGGGAGCTCGGCGAGATAAAGGAGGGCGATGTCGCCGCATTCCGCAGAGATAATCTCGGCTTTGTTTTCCAGGATTTTAATCTGCTCGACACCTTCACACTCGAGGATAACATCTATCTGCCCCTTGTGCTTGCGGGCAAGTCATATAAAGAGATGAACGAACGTCTCAGAGCGGTCGCCTCAAGGCTGATGATAACCGACTTGCTTAAGAAATATCCTTATGAGATTTCGGGCGGTCAGAAGCAGAGGGCTGCCGTCGCAAGAGCGATAATCACGAATCCCAGGTTAATACTCGCCGACGAACCGACGGGTGCGCTTGACTCAAGAGCCACCGACGAGCTGCTGCGTCTGTTTGCGGAGCTTAATTGCAGCGGTCAGACCATAATCATGGTCACCCACTCGGTCAAGGCCGCAAGCGTTGCCGGCAGAGTGCTGTTCATCAAGGACGGCGAGGTTTTCCATCAGATATACAGAGGAAACTCCACCGATGAGCAGATGTATCAGAAGATCTCCGATTCACTGACTATGCTTGCGACGGGCGGTGAAGCAAAATGAAAAAAGGATTCTATCCGAAGCTCGCCGCCGACGGTATAAGAAAGAATAAGCGGCTGTATCTGCCGTTCATCCTCACCTGCATCGGCATGGTGGCAATGGAATACATCATCACCTTCCTCGGCCTGAGCAAAGCGATCTTGCAGCTCCCGGGCGGCGAGACGATAAGAGTTGTGATGCGTCTCGGCTCATTCGTAATAGCAATATTCGCGGTCATCTTTCTTTTCTATACGAATTCATTTCTGCTTCGCCGCAGGAAGAAGGAATTCGGCCTCTTCAATATCCTCGGAATGGGCAAGAATAACATTGCCGTCATTCTCCTGTGGGAATGCCTTATAATCCTCGGCATTTCGCTTGTCTGCGGCCTTTTCTTCGGCATCGCCCTCTCAAAGCTCGCCGAAATAGGTCTGTTCTTCATAATGAACGGCAGCGCCGACTACTCGTTTTCGATAGATTTTTCGGGCGTGCTGATGACTGTCGGCATATTTGCCCTGATATTTGTGCTGCTTTATTTCAATGCTCTGATCAGAGTTAAGCATTCAAGTGCGGTCGACCTCATAAAGAGCGAAAACTCGGGTGAAAAAGCACCTAAGGCGAATTGGCTGCTCGGCGTGCTCGGAGTTATCCTCCTCGGCGCCGCATATTACCTTGCGGTCAGCATTGATAACCCAATAGAGGCTCTTGTATGGTTCTTTGTGGCGGTCGTCATGGTCATAGTCGCTACTTATCTCCTTATGATATCCGGCTCTGTGCTTTTCTGCCGCCTGCTCCAGAAAAACAAGGATTATTACTACAGATCAAACCACTTTGTTTCGGTGTCCTCAATGGTATACCGTATGAAGCGCAACGGTGCGGGCCTCGCCTCAATCTGCGTGCTCGCAACCATGGTGCTTGTTATGATCTCGTCCTCCTCATGTCTGTATTTCGGCGCCGAGGATTCGCTTGCCAGCCGCTACCCGAGGGAGATATGCGTCACAGCGACGGTCGAGGAACCCGAGCAGCTCGACGAGAGCAACATTTCTATCATCAGGGATTATCTCAACAAGAACTCCGTTGAATTCGGAGCGAAGCCCTCAAATATAAATCAAGCCCCCTACGCCTATGTATCCGCTCTGCCCGTCGGTACGGATATGGTCTGCGATCACAAGAGCTCCAAAATCGGCAATTATTCCTACGACGACATCCGCGACATATGGTTCTTTGATGTCGATTTTTATAACGAGAATACCGGCGATAATTTGCAGCTCGCTCCCGGTGAAGTGATGCTCCTGACCTACAGATGCAGCTATGACGAGAATGTCATATCCTTTAACGACGGCAAAAACTTCTCCGTCAGAGAATCAAAGGAAGGTAGGCTCCATGTCATCGGCGAGCAGGAAGCAAATATGGTGCCGAGTATCACCGTAATCCTGCCGAAGCTCTCCGACATCGAGTCGAGCTTCCCCGAGACCGAAAAAAAGCTCATCGGCTACAAGTGGATATATGAATTCGACACCGGCATTGATAACGAAAGTCAGATAAAGCTCACGAAGGAGCTTATCGACCGCTTTGCGGACAACATCGACGGGAATGCAAAATATAAATCCGTTTCAATTGAGTCCAGAGCCGAGGATGCCGATGATTTTTACGGCTCATACGGCGGACTTTTCTACATCGGTATCCTGCTCAGCCTTGTGTTCACCTTTGCGGCGGTCCTCATCATCTACTACAAGCAGATATCCGAGGGCTATGAGGATCAGTCGAGATTCGAGATAATGCAAAAGGTCGGCATGACAAAGCATGAGATACGCCGCAGCATCAATTCACAGCTGCTCACCGTATTCTTCCTGCCCCTTGCCTTTGCGGGGATGCATCTTGCCTTTGCGTTCCCGATAATCCGCCGCCTGCTCACCCTCTTTGCCCTGCACAATGTCATGCTCTTTGTGCTCACCACTCTTATCAGCTTCGCGGCCTTTGCACTGCTCTATACGCTGATATACCGTATAACTTCAAACGCTTACTACAATATCGTCAGCGGCGCAAAGAGCGACGACTGATGAATTGCCTCCGGCGCCGCAGCCCTCACTCCTCCGGCTGCGGCGCACCTCCTTTTTGCTTGACGATTTGCCGCAATGCGGGTATAATATAGATATAAAACGCCGACGGCGAAAAGGAGGATAAATATGAGAAAAAATTTCGGTAAACAGACCTGGGTCTATCCCATGCCCGTGTTTATGATAGGCACTTATGACGAGAACGGCGTGCCCGACGTGATGAACGCCGCTTGGGGCGGAGTATATGACGGCGGTCAGATTATGCTCTGCCTTTCACACAGCCACAAGACAGTCAAAAATATCAAGCTCAAAGAGGCGTTCACCGTCAGCTTCGCAACGGCAAAGACCGTCGTTGAATGCGATTATCTCGGCATAGTCTCCGCCAATGATACGCCCGACAAGCTCGAGAGAGCGGGTTTCCATACCGTCAAGAGCGAATTTGTCGATGCCCCCGTTATCAGCGAGCTGCCCATGACCCTCGAGTGCAAGCTGCTCAAATTCAACGAGGACGGCAATGTTATCGGCGAGATAGTCAATGTCTGCGCCGATGAGAGCATCCTTGACGAGGGCGGCAAGATAGACCCCTCAAAGCTCGAAGCGATAACCTATGACGGCGTCCACAGCACTTATATCCGCCTCGGCGACGTTGTCGGTCAAGCATTTGTCGACGGCAAAAAGATCAAATAATTTTTTTGCGTTCCTGCCTCGGGATTCCCGAGGCTTTTTTCCTTAAAATACGGTTTACTTTTTTGCGTTTGTATGTTAAAATAGTAAAGCGCAAAAGCGCAGCGAAAGGAAGATATATTTTGAGCGATAAATTAAGAGACAAAAACGTTGATTACCTGTTTAAGGCAATTCTCAAGCTCAATACGGTCGACGAATGCTACGATTTCTTTGAGGATCTCTGCACCGTTACCGAGATAAAGGCGCTCTCTCAGCGCATCGCGGTGGCAAAAATGCTCAGGCAAAAGATGGTCTACAGCGATATCGTCGCCGCCACGGGCGCCAGCACCGCCACCATCAGCCGCGTCAACCGCTCGCTTCAATACGGCTGTAACGGTTACGATGAAATATTCAAAAGGATGGAAGAGTAATGTCCTACGATGTTTTCTCCCGCTTTTACGACAGCCTGACGGATAATGTTGAGTATGAGAAGCGCGCGGAATATTTTTGCGGGCTTCTTTCGATGTGCCGCAAGGAGAAGGGGATATTGCTCGACCTCGGCTGCGGCACGGGCGGCATCTCTATAGAGGCGGCGAAAAAGGGATATGACGTGATCGGCGTGGATATAAGCGTCGGTATGCTCAATGAGGCGCGGCGCAAGGCTGCCGAGAGCGGCGTTTCGCTGCTGCTGCTCAACCAGTCCATGGACGAGCTTGACCTTTACGGCACGGTCGATTTCGCTCTCTGCGTGCTCGACGGCGTCAATCATCTTGACGATGCCGAAATGGTGAAGCGCACCTTCGAGCGGGTCTCCCTTTTTATGGTTCCCGGCGGCGCGTTTGCCTTTGACGTCAATACGCCGTATAAGCATAAAAACGTCCTTGCCGACAACGCCTTTGTCTATGACCTTGACAGTCTCTATTGCGTGTGGCAGAATTCATATAACGAATCCGACGGCAGCGTTGATATCACGCTCGACTTTTTTGAGGAAGAGGACGGCGCATACTACCGCAGCAGCGAATATATAACCGAGCGCTCCTATCCGCTTGAGGATATATCCCGCTGGCTCGAGCAGGCGGGCTTTGAAGTGATGGGCGTGTTTGACGACATGACCCTCGACCCCGTTCGCCCGGGCAGCGAAAAAGCAGTATTTTTAGCAAAGAAGAAGTGATTCCTATGAGTAAACTCGTCAGAATGATATCCGCAGAGGGCGACCTGACCGTTATTGCGGCCGATACGACCGACATCGTAGCCCGTGCGGAGCAGATACACAAGACCTCCGCCGTGACCTCAGCAGCCCTCGGCAGGCTCCTGACCGCCGCTTCAATGATGGGCGCGGTGCTGAAAGGGGAGGATGACAGCCTCACCCTGCGCCTGAGCGGCGACGGCCCTGCGGGCACTCTGATTGCCGTTTCCGACAGCAGCGGCAATGTCAGAGGCTATGTTGCGAACCCCGTGGTGGAGATACCGCTGAATGCAAAAGGCAAGCTCGATGTTGCCGGTGCGGTCGGCAGGGACGGCAGCCTCACCGTGATGAAAGACCTCGGTCTCAAAGAGCCTTATATCGGCCAAGTGCCTATAGTCTCGGGCGAGATAGCCGAGGATATCACGAGCTATTTTGCCCTGAGTGAGCAGACCCCGACGGTCTGCGCCCTCGGTGTGCTCGTCAACCCCGATCTCACGATCAAGGCCGCGGGCGGATTTATAATCCAGCTGCTTCCGACCGCCATGGACGATACGATAGATAAGGTCGAGGAATGCATAAAGGGCATCCCCTCGGTCACTCAGATGCTGACCTCAGGCATGACTCCCGAGGATATTTGCAGGAGCGTGCTCGGCAAATTCAACCTTGAGCTGCTTGACGAGGCAAGCCCCGAGTATCGCTGCACCTGCTCCAAGGAGAGGGTGGCGAAGGCGCTCGTAAGCCTCGGCAAAGATGAGCTGAAGGAAATGGCGAAGGAGGACGGCACCGAGGTCTGCTGCCATTTTTGCGACAAAAAATATCATTTTACGCCCGCCGAGATACTCGAATTGGCGGGGGAAAAGTCATAAAAACGACTTGCAAAAAAATTGAAAAAAGTTTAAAAAAAGGCTTGACAATTCTTCGCAAGTGTAGTATCATAAGTCTCGCCGCTTGACACGCAGGCGGCGATTTTTGGGAGCATAGCTCAGCTGGGAGAGCATCTGCCTTACAAGCAGAGGGTCACAGGTTCGAGCCCTGTTGTTCCCACCAATGGCCCGGTAGTTCAGTTGGTTAGAACGCTAGCCTGTCACGCTAGAGGTCGACGGTTCGAGCCCGTTCCGGGTCGCCATTGTGTGGTCTGCATAGTCAGATTATGCAGACTGCATCTTTTGCCTCTGTAGCTCAGTTGGTAGAGCAGTGGACTGAAAATCCACGTGTCGCTGGTTCGACTCCGGCCGGAGGCACCAACTTTGCGGATGTAGCTCATCTGGTAGAGCGCCACCTTGCCAAGGTGGAGGTAGCGAGTTCGAGCCTCGTCATCCGCTCCATTTTTTTGGTATCATTTTTGTATACCGTGCATAATTTAATAGTGCGGTGCCATAGCCAAGTGGTAAGGCAGAGGTCTGCAAAACCTCGATTCCCCAGTTCAAATCTGGGTGGCACCTCCAGAGTGAAAGCTCCGAAATCCTTGTATATCAAGGCTTTCGGGGTTTTTCTTTTGCCTGAACAAAATTTTGCAGCAGTCAAGCAAAATTCTAAATTAGCGCCAAAACTACCGAATTTTTGCCGAATTTTAGGCTGTTTTGCGAACTTTGCCGTACTTATTTTGCACACAACTTCAAACGTCAAACGGTGTATTCATTTTATACCATTTTTATGCATACTTCAAGTTTCTTTTTGCTTCTTTCTCTTTTATTGACTCATTTTTTATTTTTTACGGTCTCACATTTTTAATGAGTTCGTAAATTTTGACGAACTTTTGTCAGAAGATTGTCGAAGTTTTGGTATGTAAGATGTTAAGTAATAAGAATACAATCACAACTAATGACATAACTAAAAAATATTATTATATTTTGTCCAATTATTGATATCTGTTACGTTATAATTTATAGGAGGATAGATTAGTGCTCAATGCGAATAGATGCAGTACTGATCAATATACAATTCCGCCGTTGCTTCGTTTTGACGGAGCAATAAAGAAAGCAGGTGATAGCTACGGTTAAGCGATCGGATATTTCAACGCGTGCTAAAAAAGTGTAAGGAGAAAGAAATGAAAAAGAATTTACTGTTAAAGCGAATTCTCTCGGCAGTCCTCACAATTGTCCTTTTGGCAAGCGCAATACCCGTATCCCTCGCGGTGCAGGAGTTGTTCACGGAAGAATTGCCTGCACAGATCGTCAGGGAAGTGCCCGAACTCAGAGAGGAATCGGTCAAGCACTTCTTGTGCGACGACGGCTCGTATATAGCCGCTACTTATGCCGAGCCGGTGCATTACAATGAAAACGGTGTGTGGAAAGAAATCGACAACAGACTGATTCTCAACAGCAATAAGTTGAGCGCATCGGGTGAGCCGACTTACACCACCAGAGCCGGTCTTGCGGTCAGCATTCCGCAGAATTTTGCTGACGGTCAAAAGATCACGGCTGAAAACAAAGGCTATGAGATAAGCTTCGGCATCAAGGCCGATCAGGCGGGCGTCGCTATCGGCAGGGGTGCTTCCGTCGTTGCCGTTGATGAGCTTATGTCGAATGCCGGCGCTCAGGTGAGCGCAGCTCCGCAGAGCGTCAGCAGTGTCGTCGTCGACGCAGAGCTAACGGCGGATGTTATCGAGGAGCGCAACGCAGAGCTTATGGTGGTCGAGAACCAAGCGGGCGCTGTGCAATACAGAAACATATTGCCGTCCACCAATTTGGAGTACGCAGTCACGTCGAGCAGCGTTAAGGAGAGCATTGTTGTCCGAGAGCCTCAGAGTGAGTATAAATATTACTTTGATATGGATCTCGACGGCTTAACTCCGGTAGAGAATAATGACGGCTCGATAAGCCTCACGGAATCCGGCGATACGGCAAATGAGATCTTTTGGATCGAAGCGCCGTATATGTATGACGCAAACAGCGACGAGAGCTTTGCCGTGACGATGTCCTTGACGGAGGTCGAGGGCAAATACGTTCTTGCCGTTGAAGCGGACAAGGATTGGATAAACGCAGCCGACAGAGCGTTCCCGGTTGTGATCGATCCGACCTTACATCTCTCAGGCACATATATTGACGACGCATTTGTTATCAGCGGGTTGCAGATGAATTCGCTCAGGCGCGGCAAGGAGCTGCGCGTGGGCAGAAATTTAACAAACCTTACCCGCACATATATGAAAATCAAGATGCCTGTAAATATCTCAACGCAGAGCGTGATACAAGAGGCTACCCTCAAGCTGAAGAAAGCCAGCTATTTCCAAGCTCTCGGTCAAAGCGATGTTAATATTAATGCATATCTTTTTTGCAGAGGCAAAATCAGCTGGGATTTTGACACGCTTGAATGGGGAAATCAACCGTATGGATATGCGAATAACACTTTCCGTTGGTACGATGATGATATGTTGGATTCCGTGCCCGCAAACAAACAAACGGAAACCTATTCGTTTAATATCCTCAATGCCGTAAAGCGTTGGATAGCTACAGGCGATAACAGGGGCATTGCGCTCGTTTCTTCGGAAGAAACCTCAAAAGTACAGGTTGACCTGCATTCATCAAGGGTGTCCACGTCCTCAGACCGGCCGTCTCTGACAATTAAGTATTTGCCGCCGGGCATCGGGCGGTATTCGCTCATGTTGGATCAGACGGCTCAGACAAGCCAAAGCATAGAGGTTGCGTGTAACGGCGCTTGGACCGCCACCACGGACAGCGGCTGGATCACGGTGTCTCCCTCAAGCGGCAGCGGTCTTTCGAGCATCCGTATAACGGTTCGGAAAAATCGTTCGATAGACCCGCGCACAGGCCATGTAACCGTTAAAACCGGCAGTACGTTGCTCGGTGTTTTGCGCGTTACGCAGGCAGGCTCAAAGCTGATGTTTGATACGAATGCGGTTACGGCTTATTATAAGGAGACGAACGCCGTTATTAATGTCTCCTCTGCCGAAGATTGGACTGTGGAAACGCCGAACTGGATAGTGGCTACGCCGTCAAGCGGCTCGGGAAATACGGCGGTTACTGTTAGGCTCCTTGAAAATGAGGGGAACGGTATCAGAGACGGCCGTATCCGGTTCTCAACAGCAAGCGATTCCGAAGAAGTCGCCGTCACCCAGCTTGACCGTGTTTCGAGCTGCTTTAATAACATCGATTCATACGGGAATGTCACCGCCGTGACTGCAAGCGACTATAACCATAGACTTGCAACATGGGCTATGGAGCTGAGCTATGCAGCCTATAACTACCCGAACGGCGAAGAACTGCCGATCATTCCCGGAGCCTTTATGGGCGACTTTACCAAAACTGCGGGAATGCTCTTGGAAGATAATGGATTTGTAAATGTTGTTAACTACAAGTATGAGACCTCTGATAGTGGAGCTCATACAATAGGTTGCAGATTTGTTGAATTTCCGGAAAATGAAAACATGCAATTAAATGATGGTTTAGGAGGAAACATCGATGTTAGCCAGCATTATGGAACAAATATACAGCTTCCTGTTCGCGATTTATTGGATAGCGTATGCATTTTGGAGCGCAATTCGCATGGGTCTGATAGGGTCGCTGATACGCGAATGGATAGAGACACTTTTAGATCTGATAAGATAAGTACGGATACAACCTCTTTGTTAAACACAAAAAGATTAGACGGCTTGGTGGTTGTCGACATACGCGGATCGGTTACGGCAATGGATTGGTATAATGATATTATGACACAGCTATCTGCAAAAAGTAATCGATTTGCAGCACTTGCAGAAGAAGTGCTTACCAATGTTAACAATTATCTACGTTTAATGGGTTTGAATGACCCGATTATTCTCGTTA
>ENA-OROD01000297-OROD01000297.1-human-gut-metagenome-genome-assembly--contig:-NODE-297-length-49424-cov-3.471429_pt1 | contig 49424 bp, 40 predicted proteins | sample MGYA00242123_ERZ509038 | MGnify/ENA primary metagenome ERZ509038 (study PRJEB26280, sample SAMEA2338719) | human gut metagenome | biome: human gut; feature: human-associated habitat; material: faeces... | reverse complement strand
ATTTCCCTGCCCTTTGAATTCATTCCCAGTATCCTCGCATAAGCAGGAGGATTTTTAAGATCGTTTCCCGTTATGCCTAAGAATGCACACAGCACAAGTCTGCGTATTCTTGCCATAGTAAAATTCTTTGATTTTATCATAAATATTAACTTGAATTTGATTTTTAGCAAAAAAATCTAGTAATTTTGTTTGTTCAGTTTGAAAATCATTTTTTATCTTTTTCTCAATTTCCAATATATTACTAATTTCTTTTCTTATTTTTACAATATCTTCGCCTAACCAAAGTCCGGAAAATTTTTCTTTAGTGGAAGCGGTTTGCGAAGCACCAGTTTCTGTAATATTATAAACATTCGAAAAAATAAAATCTTCATTAAAAACATAATCTTTATCAAAATAATTATTTCTCGATAAAGTTGTCTTTCCACTACCATTTTTACCATAAATTACTAATAAAGATTTTTCTGAATTAAGTGTAATATCTTTATTTGTCTCATAATTTCTAAAAGTAACTTCCATATATTTATACTCCTTTACTACTAAAAAAGCGCCAATACAAAAACTTGTTAATCAAGCCTGTACTAGCGCTTTCTTTACTACATTATAACATATGTTTATATTTGTTATATAGAGAGAATTATTTAATCTTTCAAATTATTAAATTCATCTATTGCATCTAATATTTTATAAACACTAGAATGTGGATTAGATTTTAATAAATCTTCACTATCTTTAATAATTTGTTGTTCAATAGATTGTGCAGTACTTCTTGCATCATCTGTTTGACTTTTAATTTTGTTATACATATCCATAGTTTCTGAATATGTACCATTAATTTTTTCTAATTCCCTTTTTACATCTTTACTTGTTAGAAACTTTAATTTATTGTTTCTATAATGCATTAAAAACCATATTTCAAATGTTGGAGCCGAAGTTATGATTTCAATATTATTATCTTTGCATTTCTGTTCTATTTCTTTTATTTCACTTATTCGTTTTTCACTTAAATCTGTATCTAGTACTAAGAATGTTCTTATGTGATCTTCTGATTTAGCATCTATATTATGCATATAATTAATCAAATCATCAACCATTCCTTTAGGATCAGTACTCCCACCAGTAGAAAATTTAATTCTTAAACTATTATTTGAAAAGTTTCCAAAATAACACTTTTCTGTATTTCTACCTTCACCTTCAGAGCCAATAATAATTATTGGTCTTTTACTTTTTCTTGGTGCTACATATCTTCTGGCCATGAATCAATATCTTTTATAAATGGAACTGCCCCATATCTACCATTTATGTAACCTTTCTGAATATTTTCATCTTTTCTAACTGAAAACGAATCAAGTGGATATAATTCTGAAACACCAGTGTCTGGATTTTTTTCAGTAAACCATATCTGATCTCTTCTTAATAATTCTATTGTTAATAAATTTGTTGCATGAGTTATGAATATCAACTGACTATTTGTTTTATTAATAGATTTATCATTAAATAGTTTTACAATAAATTCTACTAATGCTGGATGCATACTTTTTTCTAGTTCATCTACTACAATTGTTTTTGTACTCTCAAATGCTCTTTTTAAAAATGGCGCTAAAGCAAATAATGTTCGTGTTCCTGATGATTCATCATTGAAATTTAAACTATAAATATGTTTATTTTTATTTTCATCAGTTATTTCATGTTCTAATTCTATTCTAACATTAGACATTTTAAATGTTCCGTTAGTTCTAGCAAGTGGTGGAATTAACATATCCATCATTGCATTATCCATTTCTTTTTCTTCATAATCAACATGAATATCTTTAATAAATATATCTGCTTCTTTTAATAATTTTAAAGCAAATTCTTTTAATTCTCCATCATTTTTACTATATTCAATTAAGTCCTGATCTGATATCCTATCAAATGAATCATATGTATCAATTTTTTCACTAAACCATAAAAATGCATCTTTTGTTTTATCATAATTCCAAGTTGTTGCTGTTGTTAAAAATAGTTTATTTTCAGTATTCTTTGCAGCTATTGAGTCTAATTTAGATTTATCATTATTAAATTCATAATCATTTGTATTTGTTCTTGTAAATATATTTGTTGGTTTCTGTGTATAATATGCATCTAAAATTTCATCATATATCTTATTTGCATCTGCACTAAAGAAGTATCTATATTTAACATCATTAGCAATAAAAATAAATTCAAATTCACTAGGTTCCTTACTTGTTTTTTTATCAAATAAGAAAGGTTTTATTGAAAGCCATTTATTAGTGGCATTCATAAAATTAGAATTTCTAATCATTAATATTGCGCAAGTAAAAGCTTTTAAAATATTTGTTTTACCAGATGCATTTGCTCCATAAATAGCAGTTGTTCTTAACAGATCAACATCATTTTTAGTAAATACATTTTCTAGTTTTTCATCACCATTACCTTTTTCCATTGATAATGTAACTTTATCTTTAAATGATAAAAAATTTTTAACACTAAATTCTATAAGCATTTTTATCTCCTCCTATTAATATTATATACTCAAATTATAAAAAAGTATACTTATTTTTATTATTTTTGTGATTTTTTCACAAAAACATAAATAATAAATGATATTTTACTAATTATTATTTGTTTTGTCAATACATAAATAGAATTTAGTAATCTAATAAATAATTAACTTCTGAAAGTATATTATCAATTTTATCTATTAAATCAATATCTAAATAAACATGCTTACAATCTTTTATTAATCCATGTTCATCTTTTGGTAATTTATCTCTTGCTTCTTCAAAATCAGTGTGAGTATATAATTTACCATTACATAAGATTCTTACATTATTATCATATCCTTTATATAATTCTCTACGCCAATTCTTTATATCATCTAAAACTGATAGTATTTTATGTCTAGAAGCTACTATTTCCATTTCTCTAGAACTTTCAGTTTCAAATACGTATTTATCATTCATCTTTTTTATCCTCCTTCTCTACTTCAGATAATTCTTCATAATCTTCTTCATATCCTAATCTTCTTAAATAATCTTTTCCACCATCTACAGCAACTGCACCGCATTTACAAAATTTAAAATCATGTCTATATGTTGATTCAATAACATCTCCACATTTTTTACATTTAATTTTATTAACTATTATCTTATTCATATAACCACTCCAATAAATCCATTACTTCTTTTTTAATACCCATTTTATCTGCGTACTTAGAAAGTTTAACAAGATCCTTATCCTTTCTCTTAATATATTCTCTTAAACTATATTTAATATGTTCATTATCCATTCTTTTTTTAGACCTTATAATATCACATATACATCTTTCAATATCATATACTCTAACAATATTCCCAAATGGTGTTTTCACTTCCGTTAATCCTAATTCATATACATCATCAGATACATAAAATACATTATGATTTTTCAATTTAACACTATTATAATTTTTCTTAACAGTTATATCATACTTGGTATCAGGAGCTTTAATTGATAATCCATGAAAATATAATGCAGTCATATGAGAATATATAATACCTGATAAATTCAAATTAAGTACATAATAAGAATCTGGAAATTTATTAACATCAAGATATATTCCATTATCAAGTTTTTCTATAATACCTCTATCTACCATAATATTAAGATACATTCTATGAATGCCCAATTCGGTTAGTTGTTTAGATGTAATATATCCATTATTAACCTTCATTAGCTCCTGTATTATCTCAATATTACTTTGATCTTTAAACTCTTTTATAGTCATCTTTTCCATATACATTCTCCTTTTGACTTTTATACCATTATTTTATATTTTGTCAGTATGAATGTCAATACTATTATAAAAATAAAATACCAATAATTTATGTCAAAAAATTAGTATTTTTTTAAATTTACGTACCTAGCTTAGTACCTAAAATAGTTTAATGGGCTTCAAATCCTTTAATATAAACAAAAATGAGAGCTTTCGCTCTCTTCAGGGGGTTCGGTTGAATATACTCTTACATACAAACGTAAGAGATATCGGCGTGACATGCATCACGCATCTTAATCATAAATGAATTTTACTAAATTGTCAATCTATACCAGCAAAATAATTTTACTTTACACATCTATAAATCTATTTCAAATACTGTAAACAACGTATTAGACTTAAATTTTTCAATAAATTTAAACATCTCCTCCTCAAAATTCCAAGCTCTAAACTCAATCTTCTTTACATGTCTCTTTCTAGCATACTCAATAACATATCTAACAAGCTCAGTTCCAATACCTCTTCTTCGATAATCATCCTTAACATATACATTTTCAATCTCAATATAAGCAAAGTCATTATAAAGTCTATACCCACCAAGAGTCTTAAGCTTTACCTTAATAAAGCCAACAACCTTATCCTCTATTGTATAAACAAAACACGTCTCCGTAGCATTTCTACCAAAATACTTAACAAAATCAGAATGTGTAATAGGACCAACATTACTAAACAAATCCTTTCTAATACTAGCTCTACACTTTTGTATACCAGAACTCATCTTTCTAATTTCTTCATAGTCTCCCTTGCAAACTGCCCTAACTCCGTCTTTAAATAGACCCTTCTTAATTGCAATAATCGGTACAAACATTTCCTTTTCAGTAAATCCACCATGACAAGAAACAAATTTAGTCATTCTATTATTAGCCTTACACTTACTACAACTCAAATAATACTTATCAGTTGCAACAATAACAAAATCACCAATTCTATCCCTAAAACAACTACCAGAATCTTTTCCAAATAATCCACTAGACATAACTTCATCATAACTTATAAGTAAAAACTTATCTGAAAACTTTTCATTAAACATATCCCTAAACTCATCTTGTTTTCCTTCCAAAGTCTTAACACCTAGACATCTAGGCTCTATCTCAAACATCTCATTAACTAAACAAACTAAACTCTTCTCTTTATCCAAACTAATCTTAGAACAATCTATATTTCCATACCCAGAAATAACAAAAACAATAGCATCAGTCAACTTCTCACATAAACTACTTAACTCTTTTTCTATATTTAAAACCTCTTCTATTGTTTCCGAAGAATCAACTCCATTTTTCATCATAACTTTATCTAAATTATCAAAGTATGCATAAATTAACTTTTTACCAGAATTATTACTCAAATTAATTATTGTCTTATAAGCTTCTTCCCTATTTTTATATTTACCCTTACCAAAAGGAAATAATGCATATGCTTTACCATTACAAGAATTATTTATCTTATCAAAAATACTTTCATACTTCATATCAAAATGCATCATAAAGCCACCCATATTAGCCTTTTCTTCTATACAATTAAAATCAACCTTACTATCAATAAAGCCATGCTCATACGGAGTTTTTTCACTTAAAAAAGACATAGTAGAAGTAATATCATTAGCTGGAAATGTAGAAATAATATTAAATGCCTTATTACTTAACAAAATACCCTTACTATCCATCTTCTTCTCTATAAAACTAGTACTTAATCCATTATAAGATAAAACAATAATATTACTATAACTCTCTTCTCTTAGTATTTTATCAATTCTATTTAAACTAGAACAACTACACTCTACTCCAAAACACTTTAAAATAGAACTCGCAAAATTATTTAAACTCTTTTCATAGTCTGGAAACAAAGCTTTCAAAAATAACACTCCCTTTAACCAAAGTATAACATAAAAAGAATAGAAATATTAATTGAACTTAAAAATATTTAATATTATTCTTAAACTTCAATTATACTTCTATCCTTCTGTTATATCACTAATTAATTTTTTCTTTAATAAATCTTCATCACTATTCTTATCAAGTAAGTACTCTTTAGAATCTTTCTTAGCCTGTAATAATATCTTATAATCTTCTCTTATATTAGCAATCTTAAAAGTCATATCTCCTGATTGTTTAGTTCCAAATAAATCTCCATGACCTCTTAATTTAAAGTCTTCCTCACTAATAACAAACCCATCATCTACAGTTTCCATTATTTTTAATCTTTCAGTATCACTATCACTAATTAATATACACTGTGACTTAGAAGTACCTCTACCAACTCTACCTCTTAATTGATGTAACGTTGAAAGCCCAAATCGATCTGCATCAAAAATAACCATTGTCGTAGCATTAGAAACATCTACCCCAACTTCTATAACTGTTGTTGATATAAGTATTTGTATTTTATTTTCTTTAAATTGTTCCATTATTGCTTCTTTTGCTAAAGCTGCCATCTTACCATGTACTATATCTATTTTATATTTATCTCCAAAAGCCAACTTCATCTGATCTTTTAAATTACATACAGTAGCAAGATCACTAGAATTATCTGTATCTTCTATCAACGGAGCAATAACATATACTTGATGTCCTTCTTTTAACTCTTTATACATCATTCCAAGTACATCTTTAATCTCATTATTTTTCTTTACATAAGTATCTATTTTCTGTCTCCCTTTAGGTCTTGACTTTATCGTAGAAACATCCATATCTCCAAATATTGTTAAAGCATAAGTTCTAGGTATAGGAGTAGCACTCATATATAAAACATCTGGTTTAATCCCTTTATTTTGTAAATTAGCTCTTTGATGTACTCCAAAACGATGCTGTTCATCTGTAATTACTAAACCTAAATTATTATACTCAACCTCATCTTGTATTAAAGCATGAGTACCAACAACCATTGAAATACTTCCATCTTTTAATCCTTCATATATTCTAACTTTATCCTTCTTAGGAGTAGAGCCAGTAAGTAACTCTACATTAATATTACTATCTCCTAAAAAATTCTTTAAGTTATTATAATGTTGTGTTGCTAAAATTTCTGTAGGTGCCATTAAAGCACTTTGATATCCTGATAAATCATTCGCAAGCATTGCAATAAAAGAAACAATCGTCTTTCCAGAACCAACATCACCCTGTAACAATCTATTCATTCGACTACTAGATTCTAAATCCCCAAGGATCTCTTCAACTGCCTTCAACTGATCATCAGTTAACTTAAATGGTAAACTATCAATAAACTTATCAATCTTCTCTCGATCAATACTTCTAGAAAGACCATTATTTTTTTTCTTATTTTGTAACTTCAAATAATTAATCTTAAACATAAAAGCAAACAACTCTTCGTATTTAAGTCTAATCTTTACCTCTTTTAACTTTTCTATTGTTGATGGATTATGAATAATATTTAATGATGTCTTCTTATTTAAAAAGTTATATCTTTCTAAATAAACACTAGGTATATAATCAAATATTTCTTTTCCAAACATCAACAAAGCCATATTTATATATGTTGACATATTCTTATTTGTAAGACCCGCAGTACAATGATATACTGGCTCTATTTTTACTTTATTCATTAAAGTTTCTAACTTTATATCAGAAGCTGTTATAACATTCTTAGTCTTATCAAGTTTTCCAATAACTGTAACCCCAGTTCCAACTGTAAGTTGTGACTTTAAAAAGGCTCTATTAAAAATTGAAACTCCTACCACACCAGAAGCTGTTACTAATCTAAAATTCATTTTATTAAGTCCTGCTTTAAAATGCATTAATATAGGAACACTTTCAATTTTTCCATCTATTATAATTTTCCCTCCATCTTCTATTTCTGCCAAATTACATCTTTCAAGTATTTCATAACGGAAAGGATAATGTGTTACCAAATCTTCTACACTATTAATATTAATTTTATTTAATAAAGAAAGAGATTTAGGTCCAATACCTTTTACATCTTTTAATTGCATCTAGTATCACTTCCTTCTTGGCATATTATAGCATAACAAAAACTTTTTTTAAAGAAATAAAAGTAAAGTTTACACGTTTTTTCGTACATTTAGTTCCCTTTTAAATGCAATGTAACCAATAAAAAAAGATGTAAACAATTCAAGTCTACATCTTATATATTTTACTTTTGCTTATCTGTAACAACAGCCGCTGCTTGACCAACAGTAGCAGCCCCAGTCGTAGTCTTAGATGCAACATCTATTGCTGTCATCATAGTGTTGTATTCATTAATACTTTCTTGAACTACATCTAGTTTAGACTGCATTGCATTTCCAATTGTCTGATATACCTCTGCTGTCTTATCTATATCCGGAGACATATTATAATAATATGCTAAATCAAGTAATTGATCCTCTGGAAGACCATTAATGGTAGAATTGATTTTTTCCACATCAGGTGCCATTGTAGTTTTACCCAAAGTATCTCCAATTAAATTATTTTCAAATTCTCTAGTCCTGTTATAAAGAACTTCTAAATGTTCGGTTAAAGGTGTAGTAAAAAATTCTTTTGTATCATTCCATGCTCTTTTTCCCCAATTCCAAGCAGTTTCACCCCACCACGAACCTATAATATCATTTTTACTTGAAATTTGATTCTGTTGTTCAGCAATTTTACTAGCATCAACAAGTCCAACTTCCTTCTGCATTCCCTCCAACTTTTGGTAATTTTCTTTTGCCTGAGTAACATTTTCTATCATTCCATAGTCATCAGTACGATTAGTTAACTCACCTCTATAATCCATTTTCTCTATTTCAGGCTTATTAGGAATCATTAAATATATATTATTTGGAACATCTTTAAATAACTTACGGCTTATTTCTGGCAACAAAGTACCATCCTTTAATATATCTAATGTACTAAGCCCAGCAAGTCCCACCGTAGCAACAGTCTTTGCTGCATAACCAACCTTTGCCAAAGTATTTGCAAAATCACCTTTATCATTATTACATTCACGTAGCTTGCCAACAAAAGAATGAAGTTTTGCCTTCTGTTTTTTATCACAAGAATCAATACACTGAGTCAATTGTTGCAAAGTAGTTGGAGTTTCCTTAAACTCAACTTTCATTTCATCAGTCATATATTCATAAACCAAATTGAATAATATTTGTTCTTCCGGTGTATTACTTTTTAAAGTAACTTCTTGCATTTTTTCTATCTCTACTTTGTTATCATTACCATATTTAAAAGAATCAAATTCTAATATCTTCTTTTGTTCTTTCATACTAGAAAATTGATTATGCATATTTTTTATAGTTTTGACAGCCTGCACTCCTAAGATACTAGCAACACCAACTCCAGCGCCAATAATTCCACCTGTAACAGAACAAGAAATCAAATTTTCTACAGAATGAGTAGCCTCAGATACACCACCTATAATAGGAAGCTCCTGTGCCAAAAAGCCAGCACCAACAGTACATCCACCAGCAGCAACACCTCCAATAGTACTACCAGAATTTAAAAAAGTAAAAGTCCCTAATGCAGAACCATTAATTAAGCCAGACAAAATAGCAGGATTTACAGCATTAACAGTGGTTGCTGCTCCAACTCCCGTTACAAAGCCAGCACCAGCAGAAGCTGCAGCCTTCTTTACACCTGTAAATAGTGAATTTTTCTTTTTACCATCAATTCTACCATTTACATCAATACCTTTTCCTAATTTATTATTAATAATATTACATAGCATTTTTCTCTTTTCAAAATCCATAGTATAAATAGTTTGTCTTAATGACAAATATCCAGTATCTAAAAAGTTAACATCATGAGTCTTTAAAAAATCACGTATAATAACCTGAACTTCTTCTGAAAATCTAGTATCAGTAACACCGCCAGCAGAATTTCTAGTTATTTCTAATTCATTTAAAATTTTATTACACTCTGACTCTTTAGAAATAACTTTTCCAGCTTTCTTATTCTTTACAATCTTATAAACAGAATTAGCCACTAGTACACCAGATACAACCAACTTAGAAACTACTGTCGGTGCTAGTATTACAGCTGCTCTACTTGCAAGTCCCAAAGTAGTAGCTTTAGCAATTGGTTTAAAAAACTTCTCTGACTTCTTAAAAAACTTCTGTATACTATTAGAACTACTATTTTCCAAATTTTCCAACAACTCATCAAGACTCTTAGATATTCCATCTATTTTAATTAAAGTATTATCATATGAAATTTCAGGTAACTTATCCTTAAGTTCCCTTTTTAAAGAAGAAACATCAACACAATCAGCACTAATCTCTATATTATCATTTTTTAAGGCTTCTCTAATTAAATTAACTTTTTCGCCCTGTACCTTTTTTGTCAATTCACTTTGTGTCTTTTTCTTAACCTCTTCTAACTTATTCATAAAAAAATTATTCACCTAAAACACCATCCTTATTTACATAATTATTTGGTATAGTGTTGCTAGTATCTTTTCTTTCTAAAGATGCTTTATATACTTTCTCAAGATCATTAAGTTGTTCCATATATATAGCAAGTTCCCAAAATGATAAAGTACTTAATTCTTCATCACTTAAAAATTTAAAGTTTTCAATTGAATTTTCCATCTTATCACTCCTATGTTAATAGGATAACACAAAAGCCAATAACAAACAATTGAGTTTACACATTAAATCGGATATTACTAAAGTTAAAAAATACTATCTAAACTAATAAACACCAAACTTTTTTAATTTTTTTTACCTTTTTTGTTGACAAATATCAAACTTTCGATTAGTATAAGAACTACCAATTCGGAATTAGGCGAATTGGTCGCTAGTATCACACTAGCCAACCCCTTTTTATTCTTTTTGGAAGCTGCCCTCAGGGGGGTGCAGCTTCTTATATAGAAATTAAAAAAAGATGTTTGCCGACATCTTTTTTTTATTATATACTTATCACCAAGCACAAAAAGAACTATATGAACATCTCCATATAGTTCTTATTTTTTAATACACTTCAAATCTTTTACTGTTCTTCTCTATTTGCTAAACTCTCATAATATTTATATCTCTTAATAGCATTCTCTTTATTTTTATCTAGTAATTCTTTAGCATTTTTATTTAGTTTCTTTAAAGAACGATATCTATCCTCACCAAGTATAAATTCTTCATACTTAGAAAAATCAGCTTTACTATCCAGTCTAAACTCTAAACTAGCTGGATTGTAATGGAATAATGGGAAGTATCCAACCTCTGTTGCACTCTTTTCTTCATTAATGCTATTCTTCATTCCCTTAATTATTCCCTGAGCGATACAAGGTGCATAAGCAACAATAATAGAAGGACCATTATATGCTTCAGCCTCTTTTAATACCTTAATAGCTTGATTTGGATTTGCTCCCAATGAAATAGTACCAACATAAACATGTTCATAAGTAAGAGCAATCTTTGTTAAATCTTTCTTAGCCGTCTGTTTACCAGCAGCAGCAAACTTAGCAACTGCTCCAGTTCTAGTAGACTTAGAAGACTGACCTCCCGTATTAGAATAAACCTCAGTATCAAGAACTAAAATATTAACATTCTCTTTATTAGCTAAAACATGATCTATTCCATTATAACCAATATCATATGCCCATCCATCTCCACCAACTAACCAAATAGACTTAGGAGAAACAAAGCTCTTTAACTTAACCAATCCTTCAATCTTAGTTTCATCAATAACCTCTAATAAAGCCTTAGCTGTATCATCATTAATATCAGCAGCATAGCCCTTATAAATATCAATTTCACTCTTCTTAACATCTTTAATATTATTCTTAATCAAACTAACAATTCTATTCTTAATAGCAGAATCAGCAACCTTCATACCAAAACCAAATTCCGCATTATCTTCAAATAATGAATTAGCCCAAGGTATTGAATAAGGCATAGATGGAGTTGAAGCCCCATATATAGAAGAACATCCTGTCGCATTCGCAATAACCAACTTCTCCCCAAATAACTGTGTCAATAATTTCAAATATGGAGTCTCTCCACAACCAGCACATGCCCCAGGGAACTCTAACCTAGGTTTCTTAAATTGACTACCCTTAACTGTATTAGTTGGCATAACTTCTTTTTTCTCACTAACCTCGTTAAATAAATATTTATACTCTTCATCCTTCTTATCAGCAAGTAAAGCATCCTTCATCTTCATAACAATAGCCTTAGCACCCTTCTTACCAGGACAAATCTCACTACATAAAGAACAACCAGTACAATCAGGTAAACTAACTCCAACTGTAAATTTATAATCTTTATCCTTAATATTAGCCGGTATCAAATTACGACTAACAGACTCAGGTGCATCTATTTGTTCTTTTTCATTTAATAAGAATGGTCTAATAACAGCATGTGGACAAACCAAAGAACACAAGTTACAAGAAATACAATTCTCTGCATTATAACAAGGTGCCATATCTGAAGAATCTCTCTTATCATACTTAGAAGTACCAGCTTCAAAAGTACCATCAGGTATCTTTATAAAACTACTAACAGGAAGATTATCTCCTTCCATACTATCAATCATTTCAAAGAAACTCTTCTTTTTAGCAAACTCTTCTACATAGTCAACATTTGGTATTTTAACAGGAACAAGTCCATCTAAACTAGCATCAATTGCTGCGATATTCTTAGTAACTAAGTCACCGCCTTTATTAGAAAATTTAACCGCTAAACTTTCTTTAATCTTACCCAATGCAAAATTAAAATCAACAATCTTACCTAATTTAAATATTAATGCCTCCATAATTGCACTAATCTTACCAGCAATACCAGCATCTTCTGTCATCTTAGTCGCATTAATAATAAACATTTTAACATTTCTATCACGCAAAATCTTCTTATCATGTGCACTCATAGAAGCTAAAACTTCATCTGGACTCTTAGTCGTATTTAAAACGAATACACCTTTATTCTTAATCTTCTCAAGCATCTTCATACGTTTTAAATAAGAATCCTTAGTACAAACAATTAACGATGCCTTTTCAACATAATAAGTAGACTTAATTGGTTTCTTACCAAATCTTAAGTTAGATATAGTTACTCCACCAGACTTCTTAGAATCATATTGGAAATATCCTTGTACATAAGCATTAGTATAAGTACCAGTAATCTTCATAATATCCTTAGAAGCACTAACCATACCATCACTACCAAAACCATATATCAAAAATTCAATATTATTACTTGGTATTCTAAAATTCTTATCATACTTAACTGATAACTTAGTAACATCATCATTAATACCCAATGTAAAATTATTATGAACCTCTCTCGTATCTAAAAAGTCATATAAACCCTTAATCATAGCCGGTGTAGTATTTTTACTAGATAAACCATATCTGCCACCAACAACCAATACTTTAGCATCTATTTCTTTTATTGTTTTAACAACATCCAAGTATAAAGGTTCCCCAGTAGAACCAGGTTCCTTAGTTCTATCAAGTACAGCAATCTTCTTAACCGATTTTGGTAAAGCCCTCAAAAAATACTTAGTACTAAAAGGTCTATATAAATGTACCTCTAATAATCCAACATTTTCGTTCTTCTCTTCTATTAAATAATCAATAGTTTCTTTTATAGTCTCACAAACAGAGCCCATCGCAACTATAACCTTAGTAGCAGTCTTACTACCATAATAATTAAATGGTTGATAATTACCTCCAGTGATCTTATTAACCTCTTCCATATATTTACATACTATATCTGGAATTTTATTATAGTATTCATTTCTAACTTCTGTAGCCTGAAAATAAATATCTTCGTTTTGTGCCGTACCTTTTATAAATGGTTTATCAGGATTTAAAGCCCTATCTCTAAACTCATTAAGAGCTTTCTCATCAATCAATCTTTTTAATTTATCTGTATCTATTACATCAATCTTTTGTAACTCATGACTAGTTCTAAATCCATCGAAAAAATTCAAAAAAGGTACTCTTCCCTTTATAGCTGCTAAATGAGCAACACCAGTTAAATCCATAACTTGTTGTACAGAAGACGAAGCAAGCATCGCAAAACCAGTTGCTCTAGTTGCATAAATATCTTGATGATCTCCAAATATTGATAAAGCATGTGTTGCAAGAGATCTAGCTGCTACATTTATAACACAAGGTAACATTTCTCCAGCAATTTTATACATATTAGGAATCATTAATAATAATCCTTGACTAGCTGTATAAGTAGTTGTTAAACATCCAGCCTCTAAAGAACCATGAACCATTCCAGCAGCCCCTGCTTCAGACTCCATTTCTACTACTTTTACTGGTGTACCAAAATAATTAAGTTTACCTTCACTACTCCATTTATCAGTAATCTCAGCCATTGGTGAAGCCGGTGTAATTGGATATATTCCAGCTACCTCTGTAAAGTTATAAGAAACATAACTACAAGCCTCATTACCATCCATAATTTTCTTCATATTATCAGATCCTCCTACTAAATTATATTATATAACAAATAAAGAAAAAAAGTCTACCTCCAGGTAAACTTTAAGAGATAAAACCATATAAGTAAAACATAACTAAGATACATACCTAATATACGTATTTAAATCAGTCCAACTATTTATTGTTATTCTAGGTATTCTAAATTTATCAATTCCTCTAGTAACTCTTCTACCACCGCCAATAAATGCCATCTCAAAACCAGCTTCTTTTAAAACCGATATTGCATAATCATTATATTCATAAAATGGAAAACAAAATGCCTTAGTACCACTAAGTTTCTCTCTACTTTTTCTTAAATCCTCTAACAAAACATTCTTATCTGAACACTTCAACGGACTACCTTGCCCACCAGGACAACGTCCAGGCCAATGTAAATCATGAGTATGACTAGCAATCTCTAAATAAGGAGATTCAAACTGTTCCAAATCATACCAACTAGAAATCAAAAATAATGTAGCATTAATCTTATACTCATTAAGTATAGGTACAAAATTCCAAGCTCTAGCACCATCATCAATAGTAATTAAAATAGACTTCTCAGGCAATCTAATTTTACCATCAATAAACTTTCCCAACTCCGTAGTATTCAAAGTAAAGTAATTATTCTCTTTCAAGTAATTAAATTGTTCCCTAATCTGACGCTCACTATGACAAATAGATTCACCACAACTAGTATCACCATCTAAATAGATAAAATGATACACAGTAACAGGAACACTACTAGTCTCATTCAAAGTAGTATTAACAACATCATGTGTACTAAGAATATCTTCATTTTTAACTAAAAATTCCTCATCATTAAACTCAACAACATACCCATTATCATCTTTTTCAATAACCGCTAAATCCAAACTATAAAAGACTTCATAAATAGCTTCCCCATTTTGATATAAAATACTCTTCTCTTTAGTAACAATATTAAAATTAAATGGCAAATAATTCTTATAACGCATATCTTTACTACTCAAACTATCTATCTTTATAACATCCTGATATCTAACGTAATAACCTAATTCCTTAATAAGAAAGTATTTCGTATTTTTATCTATATTAACATCTTCTAAAGTAAACTCCTTCTCTTTATCAAGTTTAATTACTTTTGCATATTTACCATTATCAAGATTATATAAAAAGCTCCCCTCTTTAACCTTCACATACTTACTATAACTATCAGTAATCTTCTTTACTAATACTTTCTCATTTTCCCTATTTTGTTTTTTTCTATCTTCTATATTTTTATTATGCAAAAAAATACCTGTTCCAATTATAGAAAAAGCCACAATCAAAACAAGTACAACAATAATTACATTTGTTAATTTACGTTTATTATTCATGAGACACCTCATTATTTTTTAATAATCAAACTATATTCACCATTACCCAAATCAATACTATTTGCTAAAGTATTATAAATAACTCCACTATCAAATAATTCATCCACCTGATTCCAACACTTACTAACTGTAAATGTATCATCAAATAACCTCATCACTAAATTTACACACGTTGGTATAAGAAACAGCATTATAATAGCAATAGCCCAGTTTCTAATTACGTTCTTTAATTTCTTCTCATCTGGTGTAATCATCAATTTTGTAAAGTTAATAATTAACGCAATTATACCAACAATTGGTCCAATCATTTGTATTAAGTTTAGCGCTCTTTTAAATACACTAAGTAAGGTTGCGACTGCATAACTGCCACATACAGCAGTCAAGTCTAAAATTAACATAAAACCACACCCATCATTATTTATTTAACAATCCAGAAAGTTGGCATATCCCTTAATCCATTTACACCACCAGCAACTGGAGTATTAACTATTTTTTGGTTTATAACAAGTTCTGAAGAAGAACCACCATCCAAATTAGCCGCATTATATGCACCATAATTTTCCATTATTTCAGTAAGATCAACTAAATCAGCACCAATACTAGATGGAATTCTCCCATTAATAACAAGCATTAAAACTATACCATCTTTTCTTTGTCCAATAGCAGTTCTAGGAGCAATACCCCAACCACCATTTTCTTTTATAAATGAACTCTTTCCATTTACTATTAAATAAGGTCCAAACTCAACAGCATCACGACATCCTTTAGCTAAAGCTTCCTCTTTAGTCATTTTTCCTAATATTAACTTATTTTCTTTTGTAAAGCAAATAAATCCTCCACCAACTCTAGCATCCTCATAATCACTAACCACTTTTCCATTAGAGATAACAGTGCCATGTGGCAAAGCCCCATTAGAATTCCAATCTGGATCATAGAATCCTCCAGCATTCATAGCTATAATAGCATTTTCTCTTTTTGCAACTGTCGTAATAGACTCTCCATATTTTCCCAAATATTTAGTAGTTGCAACAGATATTCTAGAAGGATCATATACAGCAACTAAAAAACCTTGATAAGAAGTTCCTGATACTGGAATAACTTTATACAAATCATTTCCAGGATCCCTAGTTAAAACTGCCTTTTCATATTCATTTTTATAAATAGTTTTAGCAGAATATTTTCTTATCTTAATAGAATTAGAATCACTAACCTCATCAATTTCAACAATTTGGTTATTAGCAAGTACTTTTTGAATAGTCTCATCACTATATAGCCAAGTAGCCAAATATTGATGATTCATAGTAGTCATAGCTGAAGTTATCCAAAAGTTTCTAAATCCATCCCAAGGACCATAAAACAAGAATAAAAGTCCAGAAATACCTACTACAAAAAGACTAGAAAATATAACAATAAGTTTTTTCTTTAAAGACCACTTCTTCATAACTACTCTTCCTTACCTTCATATTTTTTATCATTATTATAATCAATATACTTCTTAGTTGTATCATAATGTTTTAAACTAATATTAGTATTTAAACCCTTTTGATAATCATTATACTCATCTATATTTTTATTATAAGATTTAACATCTGATACAAAAGCATTAACTATTTGTTCATAAACACTAGCATAACTCTCACACTTAGTACGAGCTCTTGAATCTGTAAAATATATATTACCACATAATTTGCTTAATTTATCAGTAACTTTATTAACTTCATCAACTGTTTCTTCATATTTTTTAAATGATACTTGTATTGCAGAATCCATCTCCCCAATATTAGTTATATAAACATTATCCAATGTATTAGAATATAACTCATTTCTAATATCATTAAATTTATCTACCAAATCACTGAATTCACTATATACATTAATAACATCTTGAACTCTTTCAACTGTAGCTTTCTGATCTTTCTTTATACTTAAAATAAATAAAGCAATACATGCAATAAATAATAATAAAACACCTACAACAATCGCTACAATTTTCAATGTCTTCTTTTTCACAAAAATCACCTACTTATAAAATATAACAAATTTTTTATAAATTGTATATATCAAAGCCTAATGATATTTTTACTTTACAGTACATCTTTTTCAGTTTCTTTTACTATATATATAGGTCTTTTCTTAACTTCTAAATATGTCTTGGATAAATACATTCCTATAACGCCCAAGAAAAATAACTGTACGCCTGATACAAAAATAATAATACATGCAAGTGAAGGCCAACCAGATACTGGATCTCCAAATGCTAAAGTTTTAATTATAATTACTAATATTGCAACAAATGCTATAAAACAAAAGATAACTCCAATTATTGCAGACAACACTAAAGGAGCTGTTGAAAATGATACAATTCCCTCTAATGCATATTTAAATAATTTCCAAAAATTAAACTTACTAGTTCCAGCAACTCTATCTCCAGTTTTAAATTCTAGCCACTTAGTATTAAAACCAACAAAACTAAATATACCCTTTGTATATCTGTTATACTCTTTCATTTCAAGTATTGCATCAACCATCTGTCTACGCATCAATCTAAAATCTCTAACACCAGGAACTTGTCTATTATTAGATATTTTAGCAATTAACTTATACCAAATATTTGTACAAATTCTTCTAAAGAATGAATAATCTTTATGATCTACTGTATATAAACCAACACAATCATACTCTTTATCTTTACTTAAAATATCATACATTTCTTTTACTTTACTAGGAGGATCTTGCATATCAGCATCCATTATTGCTACATAGTCTCCATTAGCATTTTCAAGTCCTGCCCACATACCAGCTTCTTTACCAAAGTTTCTTGAAAAAGAAATATATCTAACTCTCTTATCTTTCTTAGCCATTTCTCTTAAAATATTAAGAGTTTTATCACGACTACCATCATTAATAAATAAAAACTCGAAGTCAACAACTTTCATCTCTTTAGATATTTTATCTATCTCTTTATAAAATATTGGTAAAGACTCCTCTTCATTATAACATGGTACAATAATTGAAATTTTTTCTTTTGACATAACAAAATCTCCTACTTCTCTTTTTTAAATACAAACAATTTACTAAATATATAATTAGCAATAATTACAATAATATTAACGACTACTTTAGAAAGTATCTTCTTTACTTTAAAAACATCAAGTAATAAATACATACCACCCATGTCTATTCCTAGTGAAACAACTCTAGCAAAGAAAAATGAAAACATTTCTTTAAATAAAATCCTTGGACTAAAACTTCCAGAACCAAATACAAATACTTTATTAGTAATAAATGCAAATAATACAGATAAAACCCAAGCTATAAAGTTAGCAAAATAAACTTCTACTCCAGCTTTATCTAACAAACTAAAACTAACTATATTAATTAATGTTGTTAAAACTCCAAAGAAACCATACCATAAAATTTCTTTTGTTTTATTATACCAAGATACATGATTACTCTCTTCTATATAATCATCAATCATCTTTACCATATTAGGAGTATTACTAACAAACTTCTTAGGTTTAAATGTCCTACTTTTAACAATCAATTTACCAAGTTTACTAAAATCTCTAAGTTCTAAAATATATCCATCTTTAGCAAACTCTTTTACTATTTGTATTTGATGATCATTAGTATGTTCCTTATATTTTTTTAATCTAGCAGCTGCTATTACTTTCTTATTTTTCTTTATAGCAGTTAATATTGATCCAGCCCCACCATGAGTAATTATTAAATCTGCACGTGCCACTAACTTATCAAACTCATCGCTAGGTATTAAATCAAATATTTCCATATTATCAGATTCATACTTAGTACATCCTGCTTGAACAATAACTTTTTCTTTTATATTACCCTTTTTAATCTCTTCATCTATTTGTTTAAGTAATCTTGGAAAACCTTTATCTTGAGTTCCTAATGTAACTAATATCATTAGAAAATCCACCCCCCAACATCACTATCTGGATAAAGCTTCTTCATACTATCCCATTGTACTATAAACTTATCTGCTATTGGATAAAGTAATTTCCCAGTAATTGTCTTTGTACTAATATTAGCAAAACTTTCTATATAAATTATCTTACTACCTAAAATTTTACCTATACAACACATTGGTCCTGCCGTATGAGCACCTGTTGTAATTATATAATCTGGATGCACTTTTAAATAAATATACAAACTCTTAAAACAATTAGCAAGTAACTTAAATGGATACGTAAGCATATGATCCTTAGTACCAAAAATCAAAAAACTAACTTTATTTTTATATTTATCTTTTAAATGTAAATTAGACTTAGTCTTCTCAGTAACTATATAATAATCATACTTCTTAAATAATTCTTTTAACTGCATCATCTCATTCAGATGACCCCCAGTAGAAGATATAAACATAACATTCTTTTTCATATACTATCACTTCTTTTCAATTAAATTATACCATTGTTCACCAACAATTTCACTAGTATATATTCTTATACTCTTTCTACCAGCCATCCCAATTTTCTTTCTTACATCTTTATCATTCATTAAATCTTCAATCTTCTTAATCATCGCTGCGTAACTTCTATTCTTAATTAAGTAACCATTCATTCCACTATTAATAAGATCTCTTGCTCCCTCTGCAGAATCAAATGCAATACAAGGAAGTCCATGAGACATAGCTTCTAAAAGAACTATTCCAAATGACTCTGTAAAAGAAGTCATTACATAAATAGAAGACTCATGTAACATCTTATCAATATAATCTTTATTTTGAAATCCATGTAAAGTAACCCTATCTTCCAAATTATGATTAGTAATAAACTTTTCTAATCTATCTTTTTCAACACCATCACCAATAATATCTAAATGCCATTTACTATATTTATTTGCTATAACAGAAAATACTTTTAATAAATCAATATACCCCTTTTCAGGAGAAAGTCTACCTACAGAAATAATTCTTTTCTCTTCAAGTGTTGAAACATGTCTAGGTATTTTATCAATAATATTAGGAATAAATACACATTTACAATTAGAATTACTTAAATGTTCACTATAAAACTCTCTTAAAGGTTCAGAAACTAATACAAAATAATCTAAGTAATAAGCTGACCTAATAACATTTCTAGCATAACGATAATCATCATGATAATGATTATGTTCCCAACCAATTTTTAAAACTCCACTCTTCGCATAATCACCTAACCAAGTATTAAATATATCCCGAGTCGAAATAATAACTTTAGATTTACTGTTCTTAATATAATCAATCATCGTCTTTCTTCTCATTCTAAGTATCTTAATACTCTTAATACCCTCTTTAAAAGCTGTAATAAACTTTTTCTTTTTCAAAGCTCTTTTAAATTCAGCTTTATTAGGCTTATCTTCTTCCATTAAATAAATAACTTTAACACGTTCATCAAGATCAAAGACTGGTTTATCATATAGTTTATAAGTACAAGCAATTTCAACTTTATATTTATCACATAACAAGTTTGCTAAAGCAACAATTGACTTTTCAATTCCACCATATCCAAGATGTAAAGCTAATATTGAAATTTTCTTCATATAACCACCTAAAACCATTATATCACGTATATTATTACCAAGTAAATTAATGTCAGAGAAAAAATAGGAATAAAAGAAAAAATTGTATAAGAAAACACATCGAAATAACATTTATCGATGTGCTTACATACTTCTAATTTATTATTGTACTTGTTGTGTTACTGGTTGCATAACTGGAACTTCTTGTTGAGGAGCAGTAACAACTGGTTGAGATGCTTGAGTTTCCATTATTGGAATTGATTGAGTATTTTCTAATGGATTAGCACCTCCATATATTTGATGAGTTGGATTCTGTTGAAAATTTAAATCTTGAACAACTGGACTAGCTCCACCATAGATTACTGGTTGTGGTGCAGCTTGAACTGTAGGAGTAACTAATTGTTCAACTACAGGTGCAGCTTCAACTACTGGAGTTGCTTGTTCAATTACTGGAGCAACAGGCTCAATTACTGGAGCAACAGGCTCAACTACTGGAGCAACAGGCTCAACTACTGGAGCAACAGGCTCAACTACTGGAGCAACTGGCTCAACTACTGGAGCAACAGGCTCAACTACTGGAGTTGGAGCACTAACTGGTACAGGTTCTGCATTAACTACTGGAGCAGTTGTTTCAACCACTGGTTGTGGTGCAGCAACAGGAGTAGTATTCTCAACTACTGGTGCTACATTACTAACCTCACCCGTAACAGGTGATGCTGGAGTAGCAGCAGGTGCCGGTGCAGCAACAACATTCTCTTCTTTTAAAGGATTCTTTTCTTTTTTTCCTTTTGCTGAAGAAACAATAAATACTATTAAAGCAACAATTAAAAGTAAAACTCCACAGGAAATTAACATTCCAGGAACTGAAGTAAACCAATTTAAATCAAAATTATTCATAAGTATCTAACTCCCTTTATTCTAATCTATAAATATAATAACAAAAAAAATTTGCAAATGCAAACTTTTTATTATCTATACACTATCTTTACATTGTAAATTCTGTCCAGTAAGAATTTCTAGGCAAATCAAGTGTAAACGTCATTTTCTCTTTACTAATTGGATGTGTAAAGGTAAGTTCATAAGCAAATAACGCTAACTGTGTTTTGTCAAGCTTACCATATCTCTGATCACCACATAAAGCATGACCCCTACTAGCAAACTGTACTCTAATCTGATGATGTCTTCCAGTAACTAACTGAATTTTAACTAAACTATGATTAGTACTCTTATTTTCACTAACAACTTCATAGTCTAAAATTGCCTCTTTACCATCTCTTGACACAACAGTATTACCATCACTTAACTTCTTAAGTTTATCAATAAATCTTCCCTTTTTCTTATCAAAACATCCATTAACAACAGCCATATATTTCTTACTAAAGCCATGTTCTAACTGTTCCTTATTAAGTCTACTAGCAGCTTTAGAACTTCTCGCAAAAACCATAACTCCACCAACAGGTCTATCAAGTCTATGAACAAGTCCTATATAAACATTACCAGGCTTATTATATTTAACCTTTACATATTCTTTAACCATTGTAAGTAAGTCTTTATCCCCAGTCGCATCACCTTGACTAAGTACATTAACAGGTTTCTCAACTACTATAACATGATTATCTTCATATAAAACATTAAGCTTACTCATTACTTTCCCATCTTCCATAAATACCACAAGGTAAAACTAACTCACTATTTTTAATAGGTAGTCCAACTTCTCCACAACTAACCCTACCAGTAAATTTATTATTAACATTTAAATTCAAAATATTAGACAAAACCATAGAAGAAAGACCAGTAGTATAAGAATTAATTAAAAAGAATAATGGTTCATCACTAAGGACTTCACTACATATCTTAACTAAATAATTTAAATTCTTCTCAATATCCCAAACTTCTCCATTTGCACCACGTCCATAACTAGGAGGATCCATTATAATAGCGTCATAATGATTTCCTCTTCTAATTTCTCTTTGCACAAACTTTACAACATCATCTACTATATATCTAATCTCAGCATTTTCAAGTCCTGAAGATTTTACATTTTCTTTACACCAATCAACCATTCCTCTAGAAGAGTCAACATGCGTAACACTAGCACCAGCAGAAAGACAAGAAACAGTTGCTCCACCTGTATAAGCAAACAAATTAAGTACCTTTATTTTTCTACCAGACTTTTTAATCTTCTCCCTCATAAAATCCCAATTAACTGCTTGTTCAGGAAATAAACCAGTATGCTTAAATCCCATCTGTTTTATATTAAAAGTCAAATCATCATACTTAATCTTCCAACTACTTGGAGTATTCTTTAAATTATCCCAATGACCTCCACCTTTATTACTTCTATAATAAACAGCATAAATATCACTATGATACTTTTCAAGTAAATCACCATTATCCCAAACAATCTGTGGATCTGGTCTAAGTAAATAAACATTACCCCATCTTTCTAACTTTTCTCCACGAGAAGCATCTATTAATTCATAATCTTTCCATCTATCTGCTAATAACATAAACATCACCCTCTATATAACATTAAATACCTTACCATAAGAACTAATTAGCAATTGTCCATTAAAGCCAAATACATAATCCATATACTTAATTAACTCAACATCTTCTTCCATTACATATTCGCACTTAACATCAGCATACTTACCACACTCATCACTATTAGCCTTCTTCATTCTATATATTGAATCCTCAGACCAAATATAAGTACCAGCATTTGCTCCAACATAATTAAAATCAACTATCTTACCATATCTACCCTTACTATAAACTATCTCACTACTTGCTAAAATATAAGGCATTTCTGAACTAGCTCTAGTAACTATAATTTTATAAATATTACCATCATTTTTTAATACATAATATATACCAGAATTACCATCTACAGTAACTATCTTAACTACATTCTCATCACTAAATAAAACACTATAAACACCATAAGCATTATCATTAACCGTAACTTGTGAATAAGCATCAGTATTACCATTAGCATTTAAATAATAAAAGTTACCATCATCAGCTTTAATAATACTATCATCCATTATCGCAACTACCTTCCTAGTAAACTTATCTGTTGCCATACAATTCTGTTCATTAGAAAACTTCTGTCCCAATGAAATCTCATATACTTTTCCATCAGCAGTAATAGCCTTAGTAGAACTAACATATTTTAACTTAGTATAAGCTTTCTCATTCTTCTTACCTGATAATAATAAATTACATGTAAATTCACTCTCAGACAAATTAAAACCCGCATGTCTTATACCTCTAGTAACATTCCCCATACATCCAGTACAAAAAAAAGAAACTATAAGAAAACTTACAACCAACACAATTTTATTCTTCATAATATCCCTACCTTATAGTAAGAATATACCATAATTTATAGTTTTTGAAAAGAATTATAAAACACTAAATTTTTCAAGTTCCTCATATATATAAATTAATTTTTCACTACTCTTCTTATCATAACTAACAAATACATCTTTATAATTTTTATTTTTAACTTTACTTCCCTTACTCTTTTCACATAACTTATCTATTTTTTTACAAACTATCTCTATACTTTCACTATCTGTAATAAACTTCTTAGATAAAATTTGCATAATCCCAAGTTTTCTAGGTAATCCATTAATCTTAAACATAGTATTATCAATCTTTCTTAATACACTAGGTCTTTCATAATTATTAAGAATCATAATTGAATAAACAATAAGTTTATTTTTATCATCTTTTAATTTTACATCTTCTCCATACATAATCTTACATCTAGCAAAACTAATCGCAATCTTTTCTTTAGAAATCTTTCTCTCCTCAGTAACGACAGCTCTCTTATTAACAGTACAATTCTTATAAAAGTTATAAATATAGAAAATCATAAACATCCAAACTATTATCTTTAAATCTTCTCCTGCCAAGAAAATATCATTAACTTTGATAATAAGTTCCTGATCTAAATAAAACATTAAAAATATTTCTATAATTGCCCACTTAACATTATTATCTTCTTTATTAAAATAATCTCCTTCTAAAAAATATATATTATAGAAAAGTTCTATTATAAACTTAAATACTAATACTAAAAATATATTTTCATTAAATTTACTAAAACCAAGTCTACCTGAAATACCCGCAAGTACTAATACAAAAAAGATTGAAAATACTAAACTCTGTATCCTTGTAAACTTATATTTTTTATTAAGATAACCACTAAGTAAAAATACCAAAAATCCAAATACTAAATAAAATAACCAAATAAATATATTCAAACCCAATCACCTCTAAATACCGTATATTATAATGTAAATAAAAGAAATTGTAAAACCCTAATTACAATTTCTCTCTTCTTTTTCTCTTAATTCAATTTCTTTCAAATGTTTCTTTACTAACAATACTACTTCCATTGAAGACTTAATCTTATGAAGTACAATTAATGCATCCTGTAACTTAGTCTTTAAACTAGCTTCTTCTACATACTTTAAAGCTTCATTCTTATAATCAAAGTCTTTAATTGGATTTATCTCAATAAAGGTTTTTATATACTCCTCTATATCTTTTAATACATATACTTTTAAATCATACTCATCAAGTGAAACCACTCCATAATATCCAAGTATTAATAATTTATATTGATCTTTTAAACTCATAACATCACCACTAATATAATATCACAATTTTCCTATTTAACAATCCATCTCTTTATGATAAAATTAAGTTAATAAAGTAAAAAGTATAATACAACAAAACAATATGAAAGTTGGTAATAGTATGAAAAATGAAAATAATACAAAAAAAGATTTACGTTTTATCATTATATTTGTAGTTATAATTTGCCTATCGTTTACTTATTTATTTCAAACTTCTCTAGCTAAGTACCGAAAACAAATAAGTGGAAATGTTAATCTAGAAATAGCAAAATGGAATATTAAAATTAATGATGAAGCTATTGAAAATAAAAAAGTTCTAACTAATGACATAGTTCCAGTCTTTGAAGGTAATGAATATACAAAAGACTCTGTCTTAGCCCCAGGTTCTAAAGGGCATTGTGATATTATAATTGATTCTACCGATGTAGATGTTGATTTTACATATGAAATAAGTTTAGTGGTCGACGAAAATAACGCTGTAAGTGATTTAAAAACAACTGGATATATTATAAACCCATCTGATACTAATCAAACTATTATCGATTATACAAATCAAACTGCTATAACTGGTACAATCGTCCACAATACTCCAAGTACTATCATAAGATTATATTTTGAATGGTATGATGAAGCTGACAATGAAATGGATAATCAAAAAGATACAGAAGTAGCAATAGATGAAAATAGTAAAATAATAATATCCGCTAGTGCTAGATTCTCTCAAAAGAAAGCCTAAAAAAATAGTGATTGTAACATCACTTTTTTTTATGCTAATCTACTAATTTCTAAATGTTATACTAGACTCATTATCAGTCTTTCTTGAAGCCGTTTCACTTTCTCGCATAATTTCTTCCATTTCCGGATCAGATTTACGAGTATAAGCAGTATTAGCAACATCTTCAACAGCATCTTGTTTCATCATATTGTTTATAGAATCAGAATCGATATAATTTTTACGTGAAATTTTTCTAAATTCACCAAACTTATTCTTTATACCATCTAGCATAGCATTATAATCTTCAAATGAATCAGAATGCATTTCTTCAGCTATAAGTTGTTCTGTCCTAGCTGGTTTCTCCAAACCTTTAATTTCTGCATTTCTACAAGCTCTAGAATAAGCTCTATCCTCAGGTGACATAAACATTTCATCAAATAAACCATTAACAACAATATTTAATTCTCTTCTAGCATCATCACCATAAACACCATCCTCCGTCAAACCTATCATAGGATGTATCTCTCTTAATTCCGCTTCACCAAGTTTGCCAAGAGAAAATGGCAAATCAAAAGACAAATTTCCTTCTTTGTCAACAGGAACAAGTGCAGGTTTAACATTATCATAATATTCTCTTAAAGCCTCTTGTCCAGCCCTACTATTTAAAACTTCTTTATCCATAAAATCCTCCTTATTTTTCTATCTAAGTATAGGATACCACGAAAAAAATAAAAAAGAAAGTAATTAGTCTAAACTATACATAAACTAATTACTCTCCTATCTGTGTAACAGTTAACAAAATATGAAACTTAAAACATACCTCTTCATTCTCTGCTTTATAAGCTTTACAAGTACTCCCCCAAAAACTATCAGCATCATCTTTTTCTAAATATAAATTAGTCTTATCAGTATTAAAATCAGTCTCACTAATAGACTCCTCCACATAATTACCATTAAGTAATGAATAATAACTAACTGATGGATCATACTTATATTGTTTAGTAAGCTTATAATAATCTTTTGCTAAAACCTCACCCTTCTCAAATGGCCATTCGATATTAATTGTAAAGTTTAAATGATCATCTTTCTCTAGAGTGGTTTTATCATAATCAAATGTAACAATAAAAGGATAGGTATCTTTCAAGTAATTAATTGCATCTTCTGTAGTATCAGTACCATTCATAGTCTCTTCTCCAAGGACAATAATGCTATCTACTTTGAAAGAGAAACTAGCTCTAACATCACTTCTATTATAAACTTTAATAGTCTTTTGATATTTAGGCATACCAGGATATAAATCTTCAGTAATTATTTCCATATCTTTAACTGGTGAATTCTCATCTAAAAAGTTTACATCCCATGAAACAACATTAGCTTTAACATTAACACTTGCACTTGATAAGAATACAAACCAAGCATAAGCATTAACTCCAAGTACAAAGAGCGCTAAAAAAATACTACGTCTCTTTATCTTTTTTCTTTGTTTTTGTAAAGCTACATATACATCTTCGGCATTCTTCCTAGATAACTTCCTCTTCTTCGGCATCTCCATCACCTACATTTTTTTCTATATTTATATCTTCCAAAGATTCCAAATCTTCTACTAACTCTTCATCATTATTAGTATTACTATAACCACTAACAACATCAACCTCTGAATATAAAACATGATCATCATCAATAACCTCTACATCAGAATCTAACACACTAGTATCAGTATCAACATCTTCATCTAATTCTTCATTATTACTAATATTTTCTTTTTTATTTTTCTTCTTACTTTTCTTATCTTCTTTTTCAATCAAACGTATTTCATTCTTCTCTAATTTCATATCAATTATAGTATCCGCAATCTCTAAGAAAATAACTAAAACTAAAGGACAAAATACTAAGAAGAAAAATCCATATATATTTTTAACAACATGATTAATAAAATTAACTACTGGTAACTTTCCTACTACTTTACCAAGAATTTGATCTTCAGTAATACTAGGATCTTCATATTTATTATTAACACCCTTCAAAGTATAATGAACTTTTCCATCACTAAAAGTCTCAATTCTAATAATTCTATGGGTAACAATCAAACCTTTAACAGCATCTCTATTACCTAAATAAGCAATATCATCACCCTTTTTTAAAGTACTAGGATCAGTATCTTTAACTAATATAACATCATTAATATTATACACAGGCTCCATTGACCCAGTCGCAATAGTAAATACTCTATATCCTAATATACTAGAATTATTAGTAAATCTTTGAACAATAACAAATAACAAATATATAGATAACATCGCTACTACAAATATTTTAATAATCGTATATATAATTTGAAATGTCTTATTCTCTAATAACTTCTTCATTTTATATCCTTTCTAATAAAGAAAAGTCATCCATCAACTTATCATTATCTTTAGACATTCTATCTTTAAATATTCTTAAAATTACTTTTCTCTTATTATTATTATTTAATTTTACTTTTCTAATTTCTTTAATAAAAATCTCTTTTAAATTATCCTCAGTCAAAGTATCATCAGAATCAAGCAAATTAGAAATAAGTCTATCTATAACATTACTAAGCATTGCTGTTTCACTTAACTCACCATTACTAGAAATTCCTTTATTCGCAATATAAGTCATTAAAATAGCTTGATCATACTCATTTTTTAATGTACCATCATCAAAATAATTCTTCTTATCTACTTCATTCTTATCCTTATTTACATAAGTCTGAATATAGTTCCATAACTCTTCAGCTTTTCTAAAGTTCGGATTCTTTAAAATTACGTTAGTCTTTCTAATTGGTGAACGTACCTTTTCAACATGTAGTTTAGCAAGAGTAGTCATTAATTCACTACCCATAAATCCATCTAGTTGTTGCTTAATTTTCTTAAGTCTATCAGCATAAGATAAATCACTAACTCCAGATTCAGGTGGTTTAATATTCTTATCAAGAGCATCTATTGTTAAAGTAAACTTGATCTCATCCGTACCCACTTTAGAATTACCTTCATATTTTAAATTTCTACTATCTTTATAAAATGAATTTTCTCCCGTACTTTCAATTCTCTGATCAAGAAAAACTCTTAAATTATTAATCAAAGTAAAGATAAATCTATTTTCATAAGTATCCAAACTCTCTTCTTTATTAATATTTAATACTTTAGATGGTTTAACATCCCCTGTTTTATCATTATAATCTTGTATTAAATTAGTATGCTGTGTCAAATGAATAACACTTTCAACGGTAATCTTCTTAGATAATTCTACTTTAACAATCTCTTCTTCATTAACAATGAATCTTTTCGGATTACGTAAAATATTATCTAAGTATGGTAAAACATCTTCTATTATTTCTAACCACTCATAATCATACTCATGTAATTCATAATCTCTTTTTACTTGTAAGGTAGAATTAAGATGATTCATAAACGAATCATTCTTTAAATCTTCAACATCTACTTCTATATTACTATTAGTATCAGTCATATTCTACCTCCTATACCATCTTCTTAAGTCTTAATAAATACTCTTTACACTCATTAAAATTCTCTTTACCAAAGTTCTTATCCAAAAACTCTATAAATCCATCAATTTCATCTCTAATATATGCTAAATTTAACTGTTCAAACTTTCTTAAAATCTTTCTTGCTATATAATAGTCAACTGCATCTACTTCTCTACCACCACACTCAACAAATGTTGCGACAAAGTCTTTCATCTGTTTAACAATACGGTTACCAAAAGCTATACGGAAATGTTTAATAACATAATCATCCATATCATTAATCTTTTGACTCATCTCTTCAGTCAACGGATGTCTCTCTTTAGCTTGTTTAAATAATCCTTCCAAATAAGAACTATTAATATTCATTGAATCAGTATCAATTGGTTCAAATACTTGACCTTTATCATTAATATCAATTGGCATAGCACGGTCATACACCTTATCTGTAACAGCGAAAGTAGAATCATCGTTATTGATTGTACCAATGTACCACATATTACCTGGAATTTGTAATTTACCACCCTTTAATCTAACTGGGTCACTATCCCAAACACTAGGAACAAGTTCAATTATCCACTCTTCACGAGTAGGCATTTCAAGAATAGATAACATTTCAGCAAAGTAGTACTCAACACGTGCAATATTCATTTCATCTAGTACTGTTACATAAACATCATCTGTATAACCTGCTTCATACATCTTCTTTAAAACTTCTGTTTCATTAAACTTCTTAGTAAACTCATTGAAGTATCCAAATAACTCAGTTCTATCTCTCCAAGACGGTTGAACAGAAGCAATAATAGCATCTCTTCTAATAAATTTACCCCAAGCATACGCAAGTGAAGTCTTACCAGTACCAGAAATACCTTGTAATATAACAAGTTTTGTTGCTGATAAAGCCGATATAAATAATCTGATCATATTAGTTGTATAATACAAACGCAACTTAGAAGCAGCAAAGTTTCTAAATAGCTCAACCAACTCTTCCAAAGTAAAATTATTATTATATACTTGTACTTTATAATCTTTATAAGCTATATCGATAGCATGTAACTTTGAAAAACGTATATTACTATCATCAAGTTTAGTAGGATCTTCTTCCTTAACTTCTTCTTCATCAAGTACTTCAGCTTCCTCACCTGGTTTAAGTCCAAGTTGTGATACTTTCATCGCAAGTATCTTTTCCTTCTCTTGTACTAGTTGAGCAACCTCTTTATTTAAATTACCAATCTCTTCTAACATAGACTCTTGTTCAACTAAAGTCTTTCTAAACTTCAAATATTTCTTAATAAGGAAATAGAAAAGTAAAATAATTAATCCTAGTAAAATAACAAGTACCACAATCGCAATTATTACTAAAACCCATTCTCCTACATTTAAATCATTCTTATAAACTTGGATAATATAAGCATACTCTTTAACATTAAAAATCTGTATAATACCATTAAAAATCCCTTTAAATATCATGCCTACTCCACCAAAGAATACCGACATAAATTCAAATAAAAAACGTGTAAAAGTATTCATACCTATACCTCCTTATTAAATAAAATATCCCTCATATTAACAGGTGTATACTTCATAAAAGTATTATAATCTTTATCTTTAAAAGCCTTAACAATAACAAAGTCAAATACTAAAGAATTATCTAAATTAGTAAGTTTAGTATCAACATCATTAATATGAGAAAAATCTTGTATACAAGCAATACTAAAACCATACTTCTTAATAAAAGCCTGATTACTATTAAAACTATCACTTGATATTGCTAAAGTTAAATATCTCTTAATTAATGGATTATCTAACATTACAAAGTACTTCTCTATATCTTTTCTATCTTCAAATAAGGAATCATCTATTTCTATAAAATACTTATTATATAAATCCATTCCATTATATAAATCAAATAATAATTGTTTTATAAACTTCTTAATCTTTAAATCCAACTTATCTTCTTGTATCTTCTTATCTCTATAAACTCTCTCTACTAAAGACTTCTTATAATTATCTTGTAATAATTTAACATCATTATTTATATTAACCCATACATAATTATCTCTATCTTTAAATAATGGATAATCAAGTGAAAAATACGTATCTTTTCTCAAGAAAAACTCATCCATCTTCTCTTTAGTTTCAATAACTTGACTAACTAATTTAACTGTCTTTTCTAAAAGTAACTCTCTAACAAAACTATCTCTTTCTAACAAGTCTTTTATCTTAATAACAGCTTCATCTTTATCTTCAAATCTAAGTAAATCTAACTTTATTAAAAATGGTACAATCTTACTACTTGTATTTATAGTTTTAATCTTCTCTTCATAAACTTCATTAGTATCAATTAATTCATAGTTAGACAAGTCATCTAACATTTCTAATCTTTTACCTTCAATCTCTTCTAACAAGACTTTATCATCATAATTATTAGTACTTACTGTATCAAAAATTCTATAATATGAACTATTTATATATGTTCTTAAGTAATTACTTAAACACTCACTAAGAAATGAATCATCTGAGTGCATAATTGTTAAGCCATACTTTAACATACGATTTATTCTATAATTCATATATATTTCTACTAAATTATCACTCACTACTCCTCATCCCTTCTAGTCTAGTAAAATTATAACATAATATATTTTTTATTTAAAGGTTTAATCTGCCAAAACAGCACTAACTGTAACTATTGGTGTTGTATTAATTATTGGATATGTATAATCTTTAGCAATATCATTTTTATAAAATAGTATTTTCTCTGTTGCTGTTGCTCCTAATTTAAATGTATAACTTTTAACATACTGATAATTATCGCTAAGAGTAGTATCAACTCTTGTATTAGGAATCATATGTAAATATGAAGTTGAAGTCATATCAAGAGCTAACACATCTGCTGGAAATGTCAAAGTAACTTTAGCTGAAAAACATTTATTCTTATTAGTATCACTAAGATTAACATAATCATCTAATGCAATCTTATCACCAACACTATAAGTACCAAAAGCTTCCTCTACTTCATAGTAACCAACAGCATTAGTAACATTAACAACTAAATACTTAGAATTAGCACTATCTACAATATTATAAGTAAAATTACTCTTCTCAACACCAATTCTATAAGTAGCAGATAAAGACTTAGTATAAGGAGAATTAGAAGTAGCAACAATTTTCACATCAACAGTCTCTCCCTCACTAAAAGCACTATTAGGAGTAACTATAACCTGAAAACTATCTGTCTTTTTATCTTGATAAATAATACCACTAGTCTTACTTAAATCACATCTAACAGTATTAGGACATACACAAGTAATATCATAATCAACATCAGCAGTAGTGTACCTATCAGCATTTTTCTTACTATTAACATCTATTAATAAAGTATAACTATTAACACCATCCCAGTTATTAATACTATGGTTTTTACCATTAATATTCATAACACTACTATTAAAATAAAACCCTTTAGTCTCTAATATATAATTATCAATCATATTATAAACATACTTAGCATAAGTGAAGCCAAATAATAAAAGAAGTGACAAACAAACTAATACAATTATACTAACTTTTTTATTTTGTCTAATAAATTGCATTATATCACCTCTAATCTACTCTTTGAGAAGAATCTATATTTATTTCTATATTTTCTATACAATCAGCATAAGTAGTACTACTACTATAAGTCTTAGGAAAATTAATAACTAATGTATAAATATCTGTAACTTTATCTGTATAATCCATATTATATACTCCTGGTGGATCATAAATATTATACCAAGCACCATCATCATCTTGTACTATTCTAGCTCCACTCAACAAAGCAGTCGCAGTCGCATCATCATAATTTTGATTACGATATAGTTGTACCGTAATTGGTAAATTAGTCGTTGTAATTATCTTAACTCCATAAGTAAGATTAATTTCACTTCTATTAAATTCATTAAAATTAGATACACTAAACTTATAAACATATGGTTCATTAGATGGAATAATTTGTTCTGGATCAATATTAAATGACATCTTAGAAGAATCTATCAAATAAATTGCTTTATCTATATTAGCAACTAACTTAGCTGAAGACTGATAAGATGCATAAGCTCTTTTAAATAAGAAAAAAGCTAAAAATAAAGTCACTAATAATATAAGTGCAAAAAGAAGAAAACGCATCTTTTCTTCAAAAAACTTAATATGACTAACTTTCTCCTTTATCTTATTTAACACTTATAACACCTACCCAGAATAAGGAACTATAGCCTCTCCCTTGTATTGTTCCACTGTAAAGTTTATTACTAAAAAGTTTACACTTGAATTAACTTCTTCAGAAGTAGGATCAACATCTTCTCCTAAAGGCCACTCTACATCAAGTACTAATTCTTTTTTTACTTTATTTTTTATATCATCCAAAGAAAATATACCCGTATAAACATTTTCACCAACACGAATTAAATTATTACCATTATCATTAATATTAGTAACCTTTAAAAACTTTGTATCATCAACACTCTTATCTATTATTTCAAAAGTATATTTAATCGCTACATCAGTATCCATAGGATCTATTATAGCTTTAGCAGTACCAGTAGAACCAGGAACAGCTTTCCCATTAACAGCATTACTACTATTCCAAGTAATATTAGAAAGACCTATAGTTTGAACATCGCTAGAAGTAACCTTAAATCCATCCACACTAATATTCCATTTAGCGATACCAGGTGTTATTTTACCATTAGTCTCTGTCTCATATGCTGTATAAGTACCATTAGAATACAAATAAAATAATGAACCAAATAACAAAATCGTTACTACTATAATTTGAACTATCTTCTTTTTCTTATCTTTCATAACTATTCTCCTAGTATGAATTATACCAAAATTAATAAGTTAAGTAAACAGATTTAAAGATATAGACTTAGTTTAATGTTAATGTTATAATTTAGAAGATAGTAGTAATATAGTAAAGGAGGTATATTTGTGTATAGTTATGACTATTATTATTCTAGTAGCAGTTCAAATCCCACGGCTGCAATTATTGCCCTTGTAGTAGCAGTAATAACCATTGTTGCTTTATGGAAGGTTTATAAGAAAGCGGGATATGAAGGATGGGAAACTCTTATTCCAATTTACAACTTAGTTATAATGTTTAAAATAGCTGGTCTTTCTCCATGGAACATCCTATTACTATTTGTTCCATTCGTTAACATCTATATAGTTTTTAGATTATATATTAATCTAGCTCACAAGTTTGGAAAAAGTACAGCCTTCGGTGTAGGAATAGTTTTCTTATCAATAGTCTTTTTACCATTAATGGCATTTGATGATAATTGTGTATATCAAACTGGAATTGAGCAACCAATGAACAATAATCAACAAATGTATAACAATCAACAACAAATGTATAACAATCAACCAATGAATAATAACCAACAAATTTATAACAATCAACCAATGAATAATAACCAACAAATTTATAACAATCAACCAGCGAATAATAACCAACAAATTTATAACAATCAACAACCAATAAATAATCAACAACCAGTAAATAATAATCAAAATTATTTCTGTCCAAACTGTGGTACACAATTAAATAACAACGTACAATTCTGTCCAAATTGTGGTAGACAAAAGCAATAAAAAAGCTATAGATGTAAAAAAAACTAGTTACAATTAACTAGTTTTTTTCATACCTATTATAACAATTCTATATCATCATCAGTATCTTTATTCTTCTCTTCAATAACAGGACTCTTCTTTTCTACAGAATCCATTTTTACCTTTTCTTTTTTCTCTTCAGGAACAGTTTTAGTAGTCTCTTCTTTCTTCTCTTCTTTAACTACTTCGTCCATCTCTTCTTTTTTAACGGTCTTAGTTTGAGAAATTTTCTTCTTTTTCCCTTTAAAATCGTCCTCATCATCTTCAACAACTTCGTATTTAGCAACAATAACTAATTGATAAATTTGATAAATGAATACTATTAATATAGGTAATAAAACTAAGAATAAGAAACCAACTCTACTCTCAAGTACATCAAGTATTGCTCCCTTACCTGGATAAGTCTTAACATACTTACCAATTACTCTGTTACTAGCAATACTACTACCCTCATCATCTCTTAAAATATATAAAGCAGCATAATCATCTTGAGTCTTAGAATCAACTACACCAGTTCTAACAATATATTTCTCATCAACAGTAACATAATAATATATTAAATCATTAACATCTAAATTCATCTGTTGATTCTTAATAATTAATAAATCTCCAGCTTTATTATTCATAAAGAACTTCTCATTACTCTCACTAACCGTAACAAAAGTCATATCTCCAAACTGTGTATAACCAAATTTATTACGACATAAAATACAAGAAGTAATAAAAATTACATAAATTATAATTAGAATTTCTATAAATTCCCATAGCCACTTTAGTATCTTCTTTAACATACAACCACCTTCTTAAATTTTATCACATACAAAGTCTAATTTCAAGTTAACTTACTGAACTTTTTTCTTAACAATTACATATTTATATTCTTCATCTACTAATTGGTTATTATCATATAGTTTAAATACTAACTTATATGTACCACTAACTAAATTATCCGCTAAGTCAAAATGCATTGTATTATTAATACCTGGCGATACTTTTAACATCTTTTCATAGACAGATTGATTTAAGTAAAGCGAATCATTAGGTGAAGCAAGTTCATTTGTAAATAAACTATTAAAATCAACTTCCGTATAAACAGTTGTATCTTTATTATCAGTATTTCTTTTATAAACACACAATCTAACATTTGGATTAGTTAAAACAGTATTATAAGAAACTACATAAGTATTATAGTTAAGTGAAGCTGCATTAAGTCCAGTTTCCCCAAATACTAATTTTGTCTTATCATCAGTATTTACTTTTATACTATTATCACTACCTACTAAGGTAATTACTTTTTCATATTCAGCAGACTCTAACGCATGAGAATTATGTCTACCATCAGCTGATGCAAACAAACTAAATTTCAATGTATAAGTACCTGCAGGTAACAATGAATCACTATAAATTGTAATATTCTTTTTCAAGTTCGATACTTTGTCTGCCAGTTTTATTCTATATACACCATCACTATCCGCAAAATATGCAATATTGTCAATAACTATATTAGTACCCGATAACAAGCTCGAACTAACTTGTGTACCAGAACTATCTATTATAGTAACATTAAGTCCCATACTACTAGACTCATAATTAGTATTAATAATCGCTTCACGATTAGCAGTCTGATCATAAGCAACTGATGTCAAATATGAAACTTCATATGGAATATCATAGTACATATAATCACTCTTTGGCTCAACTGTTTGATTAAGTACAACGTTAGAACTATCATACAAACTATATTCCATAAGTCCTTGACGAATACCAAGTACAGAAATTAAAGTTCTATCTTCATTATTTCTAAGTTCAAATAAAATTGAATTATCAATATGTGTACCAGTCGTAGTAGTCTCTTTAAAATCAAATATAAAGATAAATTCTTCAACTATTCGACCATATTCATCCGTATAATATTTATGATTATTAACTGAGTCATTATATTTATTATCATTACTTACACTACCCATTTTTATAAAATTAGAAAGTTTATAAGTAATTTCTTTATCTTGAGCTAGTTGTCTAACTGCCCTATCATACTCAGCTTGTGTAACAGTGTAATAGTAATATTCAGGCTGTTCCTGTGAAACACCATAATCAAGCATTGTAATTTGTGTACCAACTGGTAAAGCATAATTTGTAACTAAAGCATGATAATAATTATCATTAATACCATAGAACTTCTCATAACTATCAGCATATGCAAATAATGAATAATACGTTGTAAATTGACTCTGATTAGTTATATTAACAGAAGTAGCCGAAGGCATCTCATACTTTTTATCATAAGTAATACTAGCATCATATGCATCTTCATCTTGATAATTACTTGCTGTAATATTAACAGTAACAGTAACTAACTGAACTTTATACTCAATAGCATTTATTGGAATAAGTACCTGTAAACTTACAATTGCTGTTCCTAAATCTTCATTTAGGGTAATATTTTTAGCATGATACAAGTAAAACATCAAAGATGGTACAATTGCTTGACTATCAGTCTTATATGAAGTAGTACCAGTATACTTACCACCAGATTCACTTAAAAGAACAGTTTTACCATGACCAGTCCACTCACGAGTTTCAGCTTTTACCGCCAAGCCTAACTTTCTATTAGCTTCTTCTGCAGTTGTTGAAAGCTTAGGAACTAAGTTTGGATCAATTAATTCAACACCACTAGATAAACCTTCACTATTAAATCCAACTACATTAAATATTGTATCGCCTGAAGCAAAATCCATTAAAGCTAAGTTCGCCGTACCTAAAGAAGAGTACTTAGATGCATTCAAATTAATTGTATAGTTAATAGCATCCAAACCAATAATCCAACGATAACCAGTTTCACCAACTTCAGTAGGATCAATATACTTAGTACTAACCAAAGTATAATCGTCATTCAAATAATTAGAATAGAATCCATCTTTTGTAATATCATGATTTAAACTATGTAAACCAAGAACATAACTACCACCAACAATAACATCACCTGCATCAGCACTATCTCCGTTTTTAACAGACGGATCATAAACACCATAGGAAATAGAACCAGCAGCATATGAGTTATACATACCAAAGAAAGTCATACCAGTAACTTTACCATAAGCCGTTGCTGTTTGATTAGTAGTAATATTTAAGTTATTATTAGGAGCCATATAAAGACGATTATCAACATTCTTAGTAGTATTACCATTATCATCAATAGTAACCTCAGCTGGTACCAAAGCTCCATCAATATCCACCCCAGAATAGAAAGACTCAAGCATATTAGCATTCTTTTTTAATAATAAAGTTGTACCATTTTTAATAACTAAAGCTTTAATCTGGTTAAATGAATAAGGAATATCAGAATACTCATTAGTTCTATCTTTAATACCAGATAACTCAATACAACTACTATCAATAGTTAATTTATCAGTTCTCTGAATAGAAATATTTTTACTAGGTGCTGTAATAGTACCAAGATTTTTTATTGTAATTTGTGAAACTCCAGATGAAGATGAAGCATTTCCAGAACCAAATATTGAGCCATTCATTAAAAATTTATGATTATTGGTTGTATAACCTGTACCATCAATACTTATATTAATCGCTGAAGTAACAGAGATAAAGTTCCAGTCATAAACTTCAGAGCCAGCAGCATTAGCTTCTCCTCCACCAAAGACAGTTCCCCTAATAATAATATCTCCTTCAACTAAACCATCATTGTTAACAGCAGCTGTACCGATATTAGTCTCAGTACTACCATAAACAACTGAAGTATTAGCTCCACCATATACATTACCATATATAGTTGCTCCTACAATATTAACAGTCGCAACTGAGTCTCCTGCATTTTCATATCCAGTAGCAGCGGCGTTACCACCACCAAATACAGAACCAGCTGCCGGAGCAACAGTACTCTCATTTCCAACAACAGTAGCTCCATCAACTGTAATATTAGTGTTTTTTCTAACTATAGCCGTAGAACCATTACCACCAGCATACATACTACCTAAAACTCTACTATCCGTTACAAATACATGTGTGCTTCCATCAACAATACCTTCATTACCACCACCATAAATATTATGAGTAATATTAGCATTATCAATATCAACATGAGTATCATTAGTAACACCAGCAGCATTACCACCACCATACAAAACACCAATATTAGCAGTTTTACAAGTAACATTGGCTTCACCAACTACAGCTTGATTACCACCACCATATAAAGAATTAATGGTACCAGAGTTAACCAAAACATTAGTAACAGAAGTAATTCCACCTTCATTATTACCACCATATAAAGAACCAATCGCAACATTAGAAGCAGCAGGAATAGCATTTGGCTTAACTACCTTACTAGACATACTGTAATTAGTCGCAACAGTATTAGTTAAAATAGCATAAGTAACTGAATAAGTACCACCATTAGCACTCAAAGTATTAGGATTATTAGAATCATATCTATTAACCGAAGTAACCTTTGCAACACCATTAGTAATGGTGAAATCAGAACTAGACCAGTTTGAATAGAGAACTGAATCTTTCGGCATATTAAGATCAATCTCCCAATCAGAAATATCTGTATTAGTCAAATTCTTAAGAGTAACTGTAATATCAACATACGTATCATAATCAGAAGATTGCCAAGTAGCATTAACTGGTGAAGAACTAATACTAACATCAACCAAATCAAGAGCTTTACTACTACCAACATTAACATTAGACTCATCCAAATTACCAGATTTATTAGATCCCCCAAAGACATTAGTAATAGTGCCATTACTAATGTTAATATTAGAATCAGTAAGACCAGCTTCATTACCACCACCAAATACATTAGTAATAACTCCACCATCTATATTAACATTAGAAGTAGTTGATAAAGCATTATCTCCTCCACCAAAGACATTATTAATAGTACCATCTTTAATAGTTACCTCTGTTATCTTAGTAGTACCACCTTGATTATTACCACCATATATTCCATCAATAACACCAGAATTGATTAAAACATTACTATTATCTACATCTCCAGAAAAGTTTGATCCTCCAAACACTTTATTTAAAGTAGCCGAAGTAGCAACAACACTAGTAGTAGTAACACTAGCTTTTTCGCCACCACCATATACATCATTTGCCTTAACCCCTGTAACTGTAACTATTGAAGTAATAGAGTTAGCTAAACTTCCTCCACCATATATATCACCAGTAATATTTCCACCAGTAACCGTAACATTATTAGTATCAGTGTCACCACCAATATTATTACCACCATATATATTACCAACAGTACCAGAAGTTACATAAACATTAGTAGTACCAACAGTACCAGAACTATTAGAACCACCAAACAAATTATTAACAACAGAACCCTGTAAATAAATATTAGTAGTTGCCTGACCAGTATTATTACCACCACCAAAAGCATTACCAATAATACCATCATTCAAATAAACTACATCATTTCCATTAGGGCTACCTTTAGCGTCATTTCCACCAAATACATTACCAATGTTACCACCATTAATATTAACAGTAACATCACCAAGTACATATGGCGTAAATTGATTATTACCTTTACCACCACCAAAGACAGATTGAACAACAGTACCTTTATTTACAGTAACATTAGTATCATAATTAGAAACATTAGTACTATTACTACTTCCATTAACAGTACCATAAGCACTACCACCATATACATTACCATTAATAGTAGGAACTACTTCACTAGAATTATCACCTATCACAACATTAACATTTTGTGTAACGAATGTACCAGGAGAATTAGAACTAGTATAACCACCTTCTCCCCCACCATATACATCATTAACTATAACTCCAGCAATAATTTTTACATTAGTATTACCATATACAGTTCCTTTATTACGAGAACCACCATATACATTACCAATCTCACCACCAAGAACAGTAATATCTATTGTTGAAGTAACAGAAGTACTACCAGAACCATTATTATTACCACCACCATATAAAGCACCAACTATATTACCTCCTAGTACTTTAATAGTAGTTTTAGTAGTAGAATTTCCATTAATACCAACAGCACCATAATTACCACCACCATAAACATTACGTTTAATAGTAGCATTACCATTAATTAAAATATTAGAGTTATTAGCAGTACCAATCTGAGATGAATTACTATTACCATTACCAATTCCAAATACACTACCAGATTCAACTCCAAATCTATTAGAATTAGCTGCTATTAAATAATCATCACCAACAACAGCATTACCACCAACATATACAAATGTACTACCCTCTAAAGTTCCACGATAATTACCAGTATCACTACCAGTATATCCATTAGAACCTCCAAAAACAGCATAATTAATAGTACCACCAGTTAAATTAATAATTCTATTACCATAAGTAGCCGAAGCACCAGCTCCACCAATAACTAAATCAATGCTTCCGCCTTTTATATTAACATAAGTATCATTTCGATTTTCTCTATTACTAGCAGTTAATGGTCCACCTATCAAGTTATAAATCCAGCCACCTTCAATAGTAGCTTCTCTTGCTGCATAGTGTGTTCCACCACCTCTACCGCCAATATAAACACCAGTAGAATAATCATACTTACTAGTACCAAACTCTCCAGATTTTATATTTGTATGTATCGCAATACTGGTAGTCTCATTTAAGCCATAAACAGCACCACCCCAACTGCCAGAAGCACAATAATAAACAGTTAATTCACCGTTATCATTATTAACTCTATCATAATCACTGCCATAAATAGCTAAACCATCAACATATATGCGTGAACCATATTCACCCCACCAGCCACCAGAACTATAGTCACCAACATTACCATTAGTAACAATTAAAGTATTATAGTAACCTGATTCAACTATCAAACGATAATCAACAGTAGAACCAGAACTACCAGTAGAACCATTAGATCCACCTAAAACACTATAAGCAGATATATAGTTGCCCCTCTTTCTTAATCCTCTACCAATCTTTAAATTATTCCAATTACCATAAATATAACCATATTGATTACTATTACTAGTTGGATCAGAATTACTAGCAGCACTTTCAACAGTAAGAGTAATAAACTCAATTCTTAAATCACTATTAGCACTAATATAACTATTTCTAATATTAAAATTATAATTATTTCTATAATCAATCCCATTATTAACACTAGTTAAAGTAAAAGGTTTATTATTATTAATACTAGCTGAAATATTATATCTTAAAACAACAATATTGGTATCTCTAGTAACTAAGTAATAATAAGTACTATCAGCATCAACAATACTCTCATTACCATTATTATCATAGTACTGTATATACTCATAATAATTACAACCACCATAAGTATTACAAGTACCAGATACAATATTACCAGTATTATCATAATATCCATTAATAGACTGTCTATATCCTACATTAACTAATCTAAATAAAGAAGCAACACTTGCACCCTCCGGTAGAACATCAGTATTTTCATAACCGATTATCCTTTTTTGATAAACACTCATTCTACCATTGACTAATTCATAGTATGTTTGATTTTCATCATAAACACTACTAGTAGGATGATAATAATAAGTACATCCACCATAAGTATTACAATAATTACCAGATATATCATTACCATAACTATTATAAGCTCCATTAGGATAATAACGACGTCTACTAACAGTACCAGTAATATAATAATCTCTCATATCAGGGTTATCTTCGTAAATAGGTCTTTTTGTTTCAAGTTCCATCATACCAGCACTATTTATTTGATTAAAAGCATTAGTCCAACTATTACTAGTAACTTCTGCTGTAGTAGCATTAATCCAGCTAGCTCTAAACTCAATAGATATAGTTTGATTGACATCAGTAACAGGAATCTTAACATATCTAACATAAGTATCCCTATCTAAATAAACAAAAGCCCCTCTATAATCAGTAACCCATCCATTAAAAGCCATATCATTAGGTCTATTACCAAATGGATTATCTATAAGTTCAAAAGTAACATATCCATCAACAACAGGATAATACTTATAATAAACTAACTTACTTTGTCTTTCATCATTATCAATCCCAATATACCCAACATAGTCTTCATTAGCAACACCAACACCATCATACATAGTATAAACTTTAACTAGATTATTATCAGAGTAAAGTTCCAAACTCTCTCCAGTAGGTAAAGTACCAGTATTAGAAAAATCAGTATAATTAAGTCCCATATAATTATTATAATCACTAGTTAAGTCATTAACATAAACTGTATCTTCTACTATTCCAGAATCATGTAAAACAATAGGTTCATTAATTGAAAAAGAAAAAGCACTAACACCAATATTATCAGGTACAACCTCATCTCTCTTAATTATTAAAGTATTGCCAAAACTCTCCCAACCAAACTCATAGTCATATCCTTTATTAAGTATTCCTAACAAATCCTTAGTACTAATCATCGTCTTAGTAGAACTATCTACATAATTAGAATCACTATATATAAATTGATTAGTATTTTTACCAGTAGAATTAATATAATTAGATTCGTTATCTATAAATAATGAATTAGTACTAATATTAGTAATTATATTATTACTATCACAAGCTATCGTATGAGCAACTTTACCTACTGTTAAAATATTAGTAGTATCAAAGGTAATATTAACATAAACATTATAAAACTTACTATCTCCACCTATATTACCAACAACACCACCTATAACAGTAATATTATCAGATAATACATTAGTCAAATCAAACTTAGTATTTATAACACTAATATTACTAATATTACTATTACCATTGACATCTCCTGCTAAAGTACCAACTTTATAAGAAACACTTTCTTTAACTGGACTAACAACAATATTATCAATATTCAAATTAACTATACTAGCACTCTCTAAACTATTAAATAATCCATAATAACTAAATCCATTATATATAACTCCACTAGTAATTTTAGCATTCTTAATACTATATCCATTACCATCAAAGTATCCCTTAAATATTCTATCCTGAAATCCAATACCAATAAATTCATGATTATCTAAATTAATATTATTACCAAGTTTATAATATTTATTATTATATAAAGTATAATTATCTCCTTCAATTAACTGTTTAAAGTATGCAAATTCTGCTCCATTATTTATAGTATAAGGATTATCTTTAGTTCCATTACCATGAGAAAAAGACGAAGCAACACTAACTCCATCCCATTTCTCTTCTAACTCATTACTATAACTATCTTTAGCAGTAAATAAATTAATTACACCAAAACAAGCTATTAAAATAATTAAAGCTAAAAAGATATTTAAAATTAACTTGTTTTTATTAATTCTACTCTCTGCCAAAGTAAATCCCTCCATCAATTATTTACATAGCTTTTTAATTTTACGTATTTCTCAATCCTTTCAAGTTCAAATACATTTTTATTATCAAATTTAATAGATATTTTTTGCATAAAAGAAATTAAAGATTTAAGTTGTTTTCTACTATAAGTATCATTCTTTTTAACTTCCCTAAAATAACCATTTTTATCTATCTGTATCTTATATTTCATAATCTTATAAATACCATCAAAAAACTCTTCATCATTATATAAAATAGCAAAAGTAAGTATCCTTAAAAATACATATATAGGCATCTCATAAATCTTATTACGAAGATTTTCATATAACCCAGCCCTATCTAAATCATAGTCATATATTTCTTTAAATGTTGGATGATTAATTGCTTCTTCTAATTCAATCATATCTCCTACCATCAATATAAGGGCAAGTTTATATACGTATTGATATTTAACTAACCATTTTTTATTGATTCTAGTAGTAGTTAAACTATTATTCTTAATTCTAAGTAAATTAGATACCTGTTCTAATAATTCTCTTTCTTTCTCTCTTGCTGTATTTCTCTCTTTTGTAACTATATTATTATTATCTATATCTATAACATCTTCCACTTCTAATATTTCAATTTCCTCTTCACTATCAGCTTCTTTTTCTTGAGCCAATTGTATATTAGCAATCTCATCTAAAGGAATAGTAACAGTAAGACCAGATTTTTCTTCTTTTTTATGTTCACTAGTTGCAAAAATCTCCTCTGGTACACTACCCTTAGTATTAGTAACAATTTTTTTATCTTTCATAATATATTTTTGAAAAATACTATCAAAATTAATTAGTGCCAAAAAGATAAAAAGTATTAAGAAAGTAGCCACCGTCTTTAAAACAAAACTAGGTGAAATAACTAAAGCTACCGTTCCAATTAATTGATCCTTTGTAATAGGATTATCTTCGACATTATTAACATCACCTTGAGCAATCAATTTGCTACCTGACTTTCTAACAAGTCTATGAGTAATAATTTCCCCATTATCATTAACATAAGTAATAATATCATTAATTTTAGTATCTTTAGTAATTTTAACTATAATTACATCGTCTACTTCAAGTGTTCCAGACATACTACCAGTCTTAACTACAAAATAAGTATATCCAAATACATTAACGTAATCCTTCTTCATAATATCAGTAACTATAAATGTATATAAACATAAACTTACTAACAACGCTAGAAAACAACAAGCAATAGACTTAAATATCTTCTTTAAGTAAGTCATTGTACCACCACTCTATCTATTCTTTCATTATTAATTATAGCATACACTCACTAAAAAAAAAACATAAAATAAAAAGAAAAAAGCTACCTAAGTAGCTCTTATAAATTATCGTTTAATATTTCATTTTTAAAGTCTACAATTGAAGTATCAGTAGGTTCCTCTTCATTCTCCTCTTCTCTATCAAAAAAGTCATCATCATCATAACTAACCATATCATCATCACCGTCATCTTCGTTTTTCTTCTTATCCATATAGATTTTACCACCTATACCACCTGCTGACAAAGTACCAACTCCCGCAAGTGTAGCCGCAATAGCCGAAGCCCCAGTAGATGACTTTACAACTTTACCCTTAGCAATTCCAACATCTGGTGTAATAAAATCACTAATTGCATCACTAACACTACCAGCCATATCACTACCATCTATCTCGTCTACATTAGTATCTAACATTTCTAAAGGAGCATCTCCATTTAATCCTAAAATACCCGCTCCAACGCCTACAGCTCCCGCAAGACTACCATTTCTAGTACTGCTACCAATAATAGAAGCAACACCAGGAATAGCAACCGAAGACGAGTCTTTAATTAACTCATCAGAAGAAACATTAGTAATATCATCAGTAGCACTATCTTTTACCTTAATATTATCAGCACCATCATCCTTATCAAAATCAATAACTACACTATCCATAATATTAGAACCATTCTCATTTCCAGTACCAGTACTAGAAATAGGAACCTCAATAGGAGCAACAGTTACAGGATCAACATTAGAACTAACAGTACCAGTACCTCCACTAGAACCAAAAGAACTATAATTTTTAGCTGCAAGATTACAACTAGGTCCAATCCAAGCTCTTAAAGTACTAAGAGCATCATCTGTATCAACCCCATTAGAATAATTAAGAATAGCTTGCTTAATTTCTTCTAAAGAAGATATTAATCCATTAAATGAAGGCTGTTTAAAGAAATTACTAACACCCTCATCACCATGATAAATACTAAGTAATTTATTAGCTGGGTAATTTGTACTGTTAGTATCAGCTAAACTAATAAACTTATGATTATAAAAAAGATCCGGAGCAAAGTTAGCAGAAAAGGACCACCAGCCAGAAGCTTCACCTTTTTTACGTAGTGAATCCTCAACTATCAGTAAATCAGAAAAAACCTCATAAAATTTACGACTAAGCTCATTGATAATTTCAATTACATCTTCAACTGCTTTTTCATCCATATAAAGACTATCACCATAAGAAGAATTATTTACAGTCAATTGATAGCTTAAAGAAGGAACATAGGTATTACCAGTATCGGTCATTAAAGTATTAACACGCATCTACCACACCTCCATTATTTCACTACCACTATTAACTGTATGTGTAGGTCCTTGAGTAATCGAGCTAATATACTCGTTGTATCGTTGCAACTCAGCGTTATATCGTTGCAACTCAGCATCTTCTCTAGCCTTTAATTCTGAAAAATCCACAACCCTATTATCTGCAAATGCATTCAAATCACGAACCAATCCATTAACTTCATCTAACAATTTATCAAATAATGGCTTAGTACCAACATTACCATACTGAATAACATTACTATTAGCTAATCGTTCAAGTTCTGGAACAATAAAATTATTAATAGTATTAACACAACTTCTAAAGTCACCCTTTGAACCATATATAGCGTTAACATCAGTCATATTAACAATCTTGTATGTTTCATCATCCTTAATTTTAAAATTCCTAGTATCCATAAAGCACCTCCATACTCTTAACTATATTATATAATTAAAAATCAAATTCACCAAGTCCTAAAAAACTTTACATCAAATAATTTCATCATCATCTGGTACTTCTATAGACTCAAATTCCCTAAATTTAACAATAACATTAATATCATCAAATGATAAATCTCCCTTTAAAATATCATCAATAAACTTAACATAATTTACAGAATCCATAAAACTATCTAAGTTGTCAACACTAATATTATCATTTGTAACATTAATACCTAATAATCTATATTTATCAGTAATAACATTAGAAACATCTACCATAGAAAAACCATTAATCTTCTTTAAAAAATCATTATAAGGACTATATATAAAATCAAAATACTTATTAAGTTCTTCTTCAAAAGAATAATCATCACTATCTTTAAAATGTTCATTAAACATCTTCTCTAAATAATAGTATGACTCATAACTTAAACTAAATAAATCATATAAACTATCCGTACTATTAACCTTCTTATTAATTAACTCTACTATTTCTAAATCATGTAATTCATTATATAAAGTATCTAGTTTTAATATTTCTTCATTAATTGCTAACTTATTACTTTTAATTTTCTCTTCATTAACTTTGTGAAATAAATTTTTACCACAAGCTTTTAAATAATCATTATATATCTTCCTACGCTTGCCTTCTTCAGTCTTAACCTCTTTTAATTTATTAGAAAAAACACTTTTATTAGCATCCTTTTTACTATATTTATCTTGTATATCTTTAATAATAAATTCATATCGATAATATAGTTTTAAAACGCTTAAAGTATGTGCAAGTTCAACCATATTATCATAAAACTTAGAACTATCCTCTATATCTTTAAATTCACCATCTATAACAAACTGATCAAGATTCTTAACCCTAGTAGCAGAATCATCTAAATAATCAAGAACATTCTTTTTCTTACTTAAAAAACTATCTAAATTATAAAACTCATCCCTAGAAACTTCTAGATTATACTTATTAACATTACCCAAATACTTATCAATCAAACTATTCTTTTCATATCCAGTTTTTTGTAACAATTGATAACTAACAGTATCTGTATAAATCTTTAACTTTTCTTCATACTTCTCTAATAAACTCCAAAAATTAAGTTTTAAATGTTTAATAATATCTGGACATTCCCAGTATATACTATCAAAACATTTCTTCATAACTTCTTCAAATCTATTATTTTTCTCTATATTATCAAGAAAAACATGCATATACTTTTCAGTAAACATAGAATAAGTAAAATCACTAATAGTAAGTTTAATAGATGCATCCTCAAATATTTTTATAATATTTAAAAAAGTATTATTAATAGTATTTAGTGAAACATCATCATTAATATCAATACTACTAATTAACTTAAATATTCCAAGTTTAAAGTCAATACTATAATCACTATTATTAAATACTATTATTTGTTTTTCTTTTTCAATA
>ENA-OROD01000293-OROD01000293.1-human-gut-metagenome-genome-assembly--contig:-NODE-293-length-49883-cov-4.370896_pt1 | contig 49883 bp, 38 predicted proteins | sample MGYA00242123_ERZ509038 | MGnify/ENA primary metagenome ERZ509038 (study PRJEB26280, sample SAMEA2338719) | human gut metagenome | biome: human gut; feature: human-associated habitat; material: faeces... | reverse complement strand
CGGACGGGAAATCCCCTCGCAAGCGGACGACCTGAACGGCGACTTCCGAGCCGACGAACTGGCCTTCACGGCCGACATCCCGGCGCAAGGTGAGGCCGTGTACCGTATCACGCTGTCCGATGCGGACGCTCCCCGAAGCTACCCTCGCGAAACACGCGCTTACCTGAAACTGCACGACGAAAAAGGAAAGCATCCGGAAGTGAAATCCATCACCTATCCCGGCAATGCCGATCTGTTGGACATGTACAACAGTATCTATGGGCACGGTGCGGTTTTCGAAAGCCGGTTGGCAGCGTTCCGCATCTACATGGACAACCGGCAAAGCATCGACCTGTACGGCAAAACCTCCTACCGGTTGGAGATGGACAGCACCGGATTCTACACCACGCCCGAACAACTGGCACAAGGATACGGTTGTGACATCCTCTGGGCCGGACAGTCTGTGGGCGCAGGTTCGTTCCGGGGTTACCAAAACGACAAACCCTGCTACATCGACACCGTGGCTTGGCGCAGGCAGACCATCCTGGCCAACGGACCGGTACGTACCGTAGTGGAAGTAGCCGACGGCGGATGGATATACCACGGACAAACGTTGCACATGACCCAACGCTACACACTCTATGCCGGACACCGCGACGTGGAGGTGGACATCCGCATCGACGGCGCTTCGCCGGATGCGACCTTCTGCACGGGCATACAAAAATTGGAACGCCACTCCACCGGCTTCATGCAGGAAAACGGCCTTTGCGGCAGTTGGGGGAACAATGTCCCGGAAAAAAGTGCACCGGAACATGACGAATGGGTCGGCCTGGGACTGTATACCGACAAAGCCTGCCGCAAGGAAATAAAAGAAGACGAGTTCAATTACCTCACCCTATTAGGTACCGATGCCGACAAGCATATCCGTTACTACATCACCGTGTGTGCCCGGCGTGAAAAAGACGGTTTCAAGAACAGCAAAGCATGGTTCGATCACTTGCGTCTGTGGAAAACCGAATTGGACAACCCGTGCACCGTCAGTATCCGATAAACAAAAGGCATACGGAAAAACCGAAACAATCCCCCGGTTGCACCACTGTGCATTCCGAGGGATTGTCTTTTAAAATAAAGATATTGCTTATTGGACAGCCGTCACCCAAGCGTCATTCAACCAAGCGAAAGACAAATCACCGGCCACATCGTCCCACGTCGTGGCTATCTGGGCGTTTTCAGCATTGCCTTGTCCTGTCAGGAAATTGGCCGAAAGATATTTTCCACCCGTCACGTCGTTCTTCAACACACCTGCAATCTGTACATTTTTCAACACGGAAGTACCGTTGGCCAAAGCATCGTCGGTCTGCGTTGTTTCAATAGTGAGCGGATTGGGCTTGCCCGCTACCTTCGCGCCGTCGATATTAGCCCGTGTACCGGCACGCAAACGGATGCCGCGCTTGTTCTCGCTGCTGCCGTTGCCCACCAAATAAAGGTTACGCAAAGTGGGGTGAGCCACCGGAGTTGCGTCGAAATTGTCGCCGTTGTTGTCGGCTTCAATCAAACAGTCGCAGGAAACATCGGTCTGGTAAGCCACAAGGTTGGTAGCCGTGCCGCTCCAACCTTCTGTCCAGTCGAAACTATCGTCCGTGCAATCCACTACTACGCAATGGTCTACATTCACCGTACCGCCAAAGAACTCCAAACCGTCATCGGCACCTACGTAAGTCTGCACATACGACACCTGGGTTCCGGCACCCACACCGTAGAAAGAAATGCCGTTGGACTCGTGTTCGTCATCCAGAGCAAAACCCGTATATTCCAAACGTATATACTTCAACACACCGGAATTATCATTGGCATCATTGCCGCCATAAGCGGCATTACCGATTTCAGAAAAGCCCGAACCCGCATTGGTGGGAGCATAACCGCAGATGTGCAAACCGCCCCAACCACCGGCAGTCTTATTTTCGGCCGTCATCACGATAGGATTTTCTACTGTGCCCACTGCATTGATTTTGGCTCCTTGCTCGATCAGGATGTAAATAGGATCTTCGCTGTCGGCTGCCGTTATCTTCACACCTTCTTCGATGGTAAGTACGGCGGGCGCCTTTACCTGCAACTGACTGGTCAGTTTGTACTCCGTATTGGCCGTGAGGGTCATGTTTTCCGTCACGATGCCGCCCAGGTTTTCAACACTCGGAGCGGGAGGCGGTGTAGTTCCGTTCTCGTCGTCATTACAAGCCGTAAACACAGCCATAGAAGCGCACAGAGCCATAGCCCACGTGGAAACTTTCATGAAATTTGTTTTCATCTTTCTCTCTTTTTAAAGTTTTGAATTGAATTAATTTATGCTTTTACTACTTTTATAATGTATACGTCACTCCGAAGCTCAACCCCACACCTTCGTTAAAGCGCTCCACTTCCATCTCGGTATTCTTACTCGGTATCTCCTGACGGAACACCACATCGGTATTCAAAAGATTCTTGGCCGAGAACTTCACGCTCCAATGAGCGTTGAACTTCATATTGGCATTGAAATCCAACGTATGGAGAGTGAGTTGCTTCACATCACCGATACCCTGTATACCCACTGCCTGTATGCGCTCGCCTTGCAAGTTGTAGAGCAAGGCCACGGTGAGCTGGCTTTCCTTTCCGAACTTAGGAGAATAGGTGAGATCGGCATTCATCAGGTAGGGCGACGCACCTTGCAACGGACGTTCGGCATTGGTGTAAACCCCACCTTCCGGAAGGTTTACGTTGGTGTACATGTAGGACGCGTTGATTCCCGCTTTCAAGTCTTTCACTATTTCCTTGCGTGCTTCCACTTCAACCCCTGCTGCCAAACCGTCGGACGCGTTCTGGAAAGAATGCATCATGGCACCACCGGACGTAGTCTGCGTACGCTCGATAGGACTATCCAAATACTTGTAGTAGGCCGTGACGGCCACCATGTCGGTGGACGACGGACGAAAGAACTCATAACGTAAGTCTATGTTGTAGTTGTAACCGTTGTCCAGGTTTTCATTACCACGTACTTGGGTGCCGCCATAAGACTCCTGATAAAGGAAAGGAGCCATCTCGACAAACGAAGGCCGTGTCACCGTACGCGAAGCCGCCAGACGCAAACTGTTTTTCTTGTCGAACGTGTACTTAAGATTCAAGGCTGGGAAAAACTCATCAGTGTTCAGGTCGCGCCGCATCTCCATGCCGCCGTCGTTATAGTATTTCACCCACTGACGCGTGCTTTCCATACGTACGCCCAAGTTCACCAGCAAGGCCTTCACCGGATAATAGTCGGCCTCGATAAAACCGGCCCAGATACGGCTACCGGCCGAGTACTCATTGCGTTTCTGATGGCTGCGGTTGATGGTAATGCTACCGTTCTGCACGTTCTCGAAGTTCAAGTAACCGTCGGTATGATAGATGTCGGTCACATTAAGAGATTCCATCTCTTTCAAGTTATAATAGAAGCTCGTGCAGGTAAAATCCCTCGTCTTGTCACGCAAGGCCGCACCGAACCTCAACTTGTTTTCATCGGAAAAGCGGCACTGCGCCTGTACGTCACCCACCCATTCGTCCTCGTCCAACTTGCCGAAATAGCGCATGGTTTCCTGAGCATTGAGCTTGAACAAATCCCAAGTACCGTCGGACATCTGCCGGAACATCACCTGACGACGATCGGGTTCCTCACTGGAAGTCTTGCTATACGAACCGCTCCAATCCGTATCCCACTTGCCCAACACGTGGTGCCCAGCCAACTGGTAATTCTGCAATTCATACACATGGCTGTTTTGGTTACTGCCTTTCAAGCGGATGCCTTCCTCGTCATGCCCTTGACGCGCCATATAGCTGTCCACCGCATTACGGGCATAAAAGGCCGAAAAGCCCACACGGTCTGCCTTGCGGAACGAATAGCCCACACTGGCCAAACCGGCCATCTTGAGCGTTTGGATAAAAGAATCGTAATCAAAACGGCTCATCTCCGTACCTGACGCCTCGAAAGTGCGGACATAAGCATTATCCAGACTTTCGTTGTCGGTATCAATACCGAAAGTAGCCAACACATCCATCTTGTTGCGCCCCAACCGGAAAGTGCGGCCGAAACCGAAACTACCGTTCAAGTCGGGTAGAGCAGAAGACTTATTCACTTCGAATGTGGTGGGGAAGATATTATGATTGCGACTGTACTGCCGGTAATCGGAAAGCGGCAAATCCATGGCCTTCCGGTCCATAGAAGGAGTCTTGAACATCGTATTCGCCCTATCCATCTGATAGAAGTCGCCAAAGACCGTCCCCACCTTACCGCCGGTACCGAAGGATACGTTGAAAAAATCCTTCGTGCCGCCCTCTTTGGTACTGATGTCCACATGGGCACCGGAATAGTCGGCAAACGCACTGGCCTCGTACACCTTGCTTACCGTGATGTTCTGCACGGCGGAGGAAGGAAAGATGTCCAACGGTATCAGTTTGTTATCCGGGTTGGGTGAAGCGATGGGAAGCCCATTGAGCGTGGTGGAACTGTAGCGGTCACCCAAACCGCGCACAATCAACTGGCCGGCTTCGGCGATGGAGATACCGGTAAGTTTTTTCACTCCTTCTTGTACGTTGGAAATACCTTTGATAGACATTTCGCTTGCGCCAAGGTTTTCAATGGAAAGCACCGCGTTCCGGCGTTCAGCCAGCAAGGCACGCTCCAACTCCAAGTTCTTGCGCGCGGTAACGGTCACTTCGTTCAGTTGTTTGTCATCAGTAGACATCTCGACCTTCACGGCCACATCACCCTTGGCCGGGACCTGCAACGTCAGTTTCTGGGGGAAAAACGAAACGTATGAAACCTCCAAGGTATAGGTTCCCTTCTTCAATCCACGCAAATGAAAATTTCCATTGATGTCGGCCGTAGTGCCGATGCGCGTACCGGCGATGCGCACGGAAGCCCCCATCAGCGGTTCGTTCATTTCCTTGTCGATGACCACGCCCTTGATGTCGCCTGCCTGGGCTACCGCCACGACGGCGGTCATCAACGCTACAGTCAAATTACGCTTTTTCGATAAACTCATTCTTATGCCTCTTTTTGTTCGCTGCAAAAGTAGGCACATTACATTTCAAAAAGCTTACAAAAAGATGAATCTTCTGAGACAATACCTCATCGTAACATGTTCTTAATGTACGCGAAACAACTTCGTATCCGAATCTTACAAATCATTTCAGGATGCGAATCTTCACCACTCCATCAAACCCTTGATTCCCCTTCGGGTCAGTGTGATCCGAAACCTGCGATAACCGGTCTTGCCCTGATAACGATAACGCATGACGAAATGGACATAATAAACCTTCTCGGCTGCCTGCGTGTGAAACTCTCCTTTCCCTTCATTCATATAAACCGGGACATGAGGACTGTCCATCCGCCGCAAGAAATCCCGCAGGTTGATGCGGATGATATCATTAAACCCTTGCAACGGGTAATGACTCAAAAGTTTCAACTGCTTATCCAATATGGAAATACGGCGGCGGTACACGATGACCGTCTCCCGCAAAGCACAATGACCGGCCTCCAACTCCGACACACGGCCACGCTGCGCACGCACTTCGAGCGGCAATTTTTCTTCGTTCACAAAATCACATCCTTCCTTTCCCCATCCCACCGGCTCTCCGTGCATCACCAGTTTGATTTTATAGTCGTAGAACTTACTGCCCAACTTGTTGGCGAACCAATAATGCATCAGGTCCTTGATGCGGTCTTTGAACATATAACTCACCACCAATGCAATGAAAAGCGGCATGGTGAAATTCCCGTAGGTCTGCTGGAAGGAAAAAGAAACGACCGTGGCAAAAACCATGCTCAGCCCGGCCGCCAACATGAAAAACACTTGCTGAAGGACGAAAGTGTTGCTTTTCTTGTCTGCCAATATATACAAATCGCTCTCGATGTACTTCTTCAGTTGCCCGGCCCTGTGCAGGAAATTACGGTTATTATCACTGTTGCCTTCCTCCGGCAACAGAAATCCCCGCTCTCGCTGGTAAGCCAAATCCCCATCTATATAGGTTGCCGCAGCCGCCACCACACGGGTATAATCCTTCGGAAAATGCTCGCGTGCATATTCCATGACGCGGAACAAATGCATGTTAACCATACGGCACAGATACTCCTCTCCCAAATCGTAACGCGACCGCAACTCGAAAGCCACACGGTCTAAACCGGCTTTACGGGGTATCTCCCGATAAGCAGCCATAATGCGCACCAACAAAAGCACAATGCCGTCCAGACGAACCCTGAACGCGTTCACTTCCGTTTCGCGGTAAAGTCCGACGGCTACCGTACGCAAAGCACTACGCGTGATACTGCCGAACATCTTTATCTGGTGTTCATACGTTTTTTCATGCTCTTCCGAAGGCTCCTCCGCCAATTCGCGACAACACATCAGCAACCGCGACAAAGGCAGGGCTTCTTCGTCGGCCACCTCCTCTAACGTATAGACCGGCGTAATCAGGCGCACCAAAGCCCGGAAGTCCCGGTAGAAATTACTTTTGGGATACGTTTTGGCATTGATATAAAGGGAATCGGGAATGAAGATCCACGTATCCATCATGAAGTCGCTCACCGCAGCCGAAGGACTGTAGCGCGAATACCCCACCTTGAATTCCAGGGTATAACGGTCGTGTATCTTTCCATGAATCTCCAACATAATATTACGGACAAATCTACGAAAAAAACATCAGAATGCCACACTAAAAAAACTGATTATTCGTTGTAAAGACATAATTAAAATGATATTATGAACAAGGAATTCAGCACGGTACTTTTGACAGTTCTGTTATTTGCCAACTGCTCGCCCAACGAGACATACACTCCGGACACAGAGCCCGGACTTCCCCCAAAAGAGAAACCGAAGCGGTTAAGCAAAATGTGGAGTAACAATCCACACAATCCGTTTTTTGAAACATTCGATTACGATTCCATCGGCCGAGTTATCCATTTCACTGCCCAAATAAGATACTCAACGACTTCCGACACCATAGAATTCTTTTACCGTTACGAACCGGAAAACAACCGCATCATAGCTACCGGTGAATACTACCGGTACGAAGACTTGGACATTGCTCCCCAATTATCGCACATTACCATCGTAGACACTTTGTACCTGAACCCACAAATGAATATCGAATATGCCGTACGGAATGACTGCGTGAACGGAACAAGAAAGCGAAGATGGACATATTACTTTGAATACGACGATAACGGGCAACTCATTACTTCCGTTTTAGGACGGTTTAGGCCAGAAACCACCTGCCAATGGGAAAACGGAAACATAACGCGTATGGATGGTACAATCTACACATATACACATTTAGCAAACAATCTACCGTACTCCATGCTTCCCGGAGTCAATTCGGATTGGTCACCCCTATCCCAATACGGATGGTTCGGCAAACATCCGCAGAATTTGCCTTATAAAATAGAATCGGAAGGCAACTTTGATACAAAATTCGTCTATAATTACCGAATGGAAAACGGACTCATCTCATTCAGCACATGTACACATTCCAACCACGGACATTTCGTTGAAGAAGACACCACATATTATAAATGGGAATAGGGCTGCCAACACCGTCCCACCCCACACGGCCTTTGACGGACAGGCAACCGCACGAACCGGAGTAGACCGGCACATTTCTTATTTAACAATATGACAACATTTCCGCACATTCATGGACAATATGAAAGAAAAGATTCTGTTTCATGAACGGTCGAGTACCCGTTAAGCATTCAAGATAGGAGTAAACAAAGAAATTTTCAGATACATATTTTTAGGATTGGGGCTATATTTTTGCATTCATTAAACAAAAAGGCATTTTGTTTGGCTGAGAGAAATTTTTCGTTCGGCTGAGAAAACGTTTTTTTTCTCAGCAAGACGGGATACCGTTATCCACATGTCGACGGAAAACGCGCCTGAAAACGGAAAAACGAACTGCAGAAAATACCTCTTTTTCCGCTATTTGGAAAGAAATGCAGCACAAAAATGCAATGCCCTTTTGCAAAGCGGAGCACCCTGCGGGCTTACACGCCCCTCATCCAAGAGCGCAGGACACCATGGTCCGGCTGACTTTTTGGAAGCAAAAAATCCTTTGGAAATAACACTCCGGTTTCTCACAATGGTGCGAGAATCGCGTATTTGCAACGAAATTCCGGTTGGAATGCGAATAAACGAACCACTCAAAACCGGAATTGACGTTTTGACAAACCGGATTTATTCCGTAGCTTTGCAATCCAAGAGAAAATAAACTTAAAAAAACAGACTGTCATCATGACGCACGAACATCCTTTCGCACAATTCCACTTCTGCCCGAAATGCGGCTCGCCGCGCTTTGTGGAGCATAACGAAAAATCGAAACAATGCGAAGACTGCGGCTTCGTTTACTATTTCAATCCCAGTGCAGCCACTGTCGCGATCATCCTGAACGAACGACAGGAACTGTTGGTCTGCCGCAGGGGAAAGGAACCGGCCAAAGGCACGCTCGACCTGCCCGGCGGATTCTCGGACTGTTTCGAGAGCAGCGAGGAAGGAGTGGCACGGGAAGTAAAAGAAGAAACCGGGTTGGAAGTAACCCGCACGGAATTCCTGTTTTCCCTGCCCAACACTTACCTGTATTCCGGATTCCTGGTACACACCGTAGATTGTTTCTTCCGCTGTACGGTGGCAGACAGCAGCCTGGCTCATGCCATGGACGACGCGGCCGAACTGTTGTGGATTCCCGTGAAAGAATTGTGCCCGGAAGACTTCGGCCTGGCATCCGTGAGAAAAGGCATCGAAAAGCTGTTGGCACAATGGCCCTAATCCCCTCTCCCCAAGGGAGACACAGCGCGTACGGCTCCATTTATTCAAAAAAATTGTTATATATAAGGTGTAATCTATCTTTTTTTTCTACTTTTGCTGCCGAAATTTTATAAAGGTACAGACCATGCAGAAAAATTTGGTGATCGTGGAGTCTCCTGCCAAAGCCAAAACCATCGAAAAGTTTTTGGGAGCAGACTACAAAGTATTATCCAGTTACGGGCATATCCGTGACTTAAAGAAAAAAGAGTTCAGCATCGACACGACGAACTTCGCACCGCAATATGAGATACCTTCCGAAAAGACCAAACTGGTGAACGAACTGAAAGCGGAAGCCAAAAATGCCGGAACCGTCTGGCTGGCTTCCGATGAGGACCGTGAAGGAGAGGCTATCTCATGGCATTTGTATGAAGTGCTCGGCCTGAAACCGGAACAAACCAAACGCATCGTGTTCCACGAAATCACCAAACCTGCCATCCTGCAAGCCATCGAACACCCGAGGGACATCGACCTCAATCTGGTAAACGCCCAACAGGCACGGCGGGTACTCGACCGTATCGTGGGTTTCAAACTCTCTCCGGTGCTTTGGAAGAAAGTAAAACCCGCGCTTTCTGCCGGACGCGTACAAAGCGTGGCCGTACGCCTGATTGTGGAACGCGAACGGGAAATCCAACAGTTCAAAAGCGAAGAAAGTTATCGCGTAGTAGCCCTTTTCACGCCTGCCAATAGCAAGGATGGCACGGAAATCAAGGCCGAACTGAACCAACGTTTCAAAAACAAGGAGGAAGCCACTCGTTTCCTGGAAAGCTGCAAAGACGCGGCCTTTACTATCCGCGACATCGCCACACGACCGCAAAAACGCATGCCGGCGGCTCCGTTCACCACTTCCACGCTGCAACAGGAAGCGGCCCACAAACTCGGTTTTACCGTGGCGCAAACCATGATGATAGCCCAACGCCTGTATGAATCCGGGCGCATCACCTACATGCGTACGGACTCTGTCAATTTGTCTTCGCTGTGTATCAATGCCAGCACGGCTGTCATCAAGGAGCTCATGGGCGAACGTTACGTCAAGAGCCGCCAATTCCATACCAAAACGAAAGGAGCGCAGGAAGCCCACGAGGCCATCCGCCCCACCTATATGGACCAGACGGAAATAGAGGGCACGCCGCAGGAACGCCGTCTGTACGACTTGATATGGAAACGTACGGTCGCTTCCCAAATGGCCGATGCTGAAATAGAAAAAACTACCGCTACCATCCAGATAAGCGGACAAGACGCCGCTTTCGTCGCCACAGGAGAAGTCATCAAATTCGACGGTTTCCTGAAGGTATATCGGGAAAGTTTCGACGAAGACTCGGAGAACGAGACGGCGGAAGGCAACCTGCTCCCCCCGATGGAGACCGGACAGCAACTGGAACGAAAAGAGATACAAGCCCTGCAACGGTTCACCCAACACCCTCCACGCTACAACGAAGCCAGCCTGGTTAAAAAACTGGAAGAATTGGGCATCGGGCGCCCTTCTACTTACGCTCCTACCATCAGTACCATACAACAACGCGAATACGTGACCAAAGGAGACAAGGGAGGAGAAGAAAAGGAACTGGTTATCCTTACATTGAAAGGAGATACCATCAGCCAACAAGCCAAACAAACCGTCATCGGAGCCGAAAGGGGCAAGTTGGTTCCGACAGATGTGGGGACGGTGGTCAACGACTTCCTTTTACAATATTTCCCCGAAATCATGGATTATAACTTCACGGCCGAGGTGGAAAAGAAGTTCGACGACATCGCAGAAGGAAAAACGGAATGGACGCAAATGATGAAAGACTTCTACGGCGACTTCGAACCGGAGGTGGAAAAAACCCTCAATGCCAAATCCGAGCATAAAGTGGGCGAACGTTTGTTGGGCACGGACCCGCAAAGCGGAAAACCTGTATTTGTCAAAATCGGACGTTTCGGCCCGGTGGTGCAAATCGGAACGGCAGAGGATGAGGAGAAACCGAGGTTCGCTCAGATGAAGAACGGGCAAAGCCTGGAAACCATCACTCTGGAAGAGGCCCTCGAACTGTTCAAACTTCCTCGCGACCTCGGCACTTTTGAAAACACGACCGTATCCATCGGTACCGGACGTTTCGGCCCTTACGTCTTGCACAACAAGAAATATGTCTCGCTCCCCAAAGGCAGCGACCCGATGAGCGTCACCCTCCAAGAGGCCATCAAACTCATCATCGAAAAACGGCAGGCCGAAGTGGAACGCCATTTGAGAAAATTCGAAGAAGAGCCGGAATTGGAAGTACTCAACGGACGCTACGGTCCTTACATCGCCTACAAAGGCAATAATTACCGGTTGCCTAAGACTCTGGCAGAACGTGCCAAAGAACTAACACTGGAGGAGTGCATGACCGTGGTCAAGGAACAAGACGAGAAACCTAAAACGACGGCACGTAAAAGAACTTATAGCAAGAAAAAATGACACGTATCATCTTAATCGGTTACATGGGAGCCGGAAAGACGACCGTGGGAAAGGCATTGTCCCAAAGCCTGGCTCTCCCGTTTTATGATTTAGACTGGTATATCGAAGAACGCTACCGCCGGACCATCCCCCAAATATTCGCGGAAAACGGAGAAAACGGATTCCGCGAGTTCGAACAGAAAGTCCTGCACGAGGTAGCCGAGTTCGAGAATGTCATCATTTCCTGCGGTGGGGGAACACCTTGCTTTTTCGACAACATGGAATACATGAACCGGCAGGCGCAAACGGTATACCTGAAAGCCTCTCCCGACGTGCTGTTCCAGCATCTGAAGATGGGAAAGGTGGAACGTCCTCTGCTGAAAGACAAAACGGAGGAAGAGATGAAACAATATATCCGGGATTCCCTCGCGATACGCGAACCCTTTTACAGCCGGGCACAATATACATTAGATGTCAGCTTATTAGAGAACTACGATAAAATAAAGGACTCCGTCCGTTTGCTTCGTGAACTATTAAACCTATAAAGAACGTAATGAGAAAATGGCGTATTGAAGACTCCGAAGAATTGTACAACATCAACGGATGGGGAGTCAACTATTTTGGAATCAACGAAAAAGGGCACGTTTACGTAACCCCGAGAAAGGATAGCGTAAAAGTCGATTTAAGGGAACTGATGGACGAATTGGCCATTCGGGACATGTCGGCTCCCGTATTGGTACGGTTTCCCGACATTCTGGACAACCGTATCGAGAAAACCAGCAATTGCTTCGAGAAGGCTGCCAAGGAATATGACTACAAAGGAGAGAATTTCATCATTTATCCCATTAAGGTCAACCAAATACGTCCCGTGGTAGAAGAGGTCATCAGCCATGGCAAGAAATTCAACTTAGGACTGGAAGCCGGTTCCAAACCGGAACTGCATGCGGTCATCGCTGTCAATACCGACTCAGCCTCTCCCATCATCTGCAACGGTTACAAAGACCATAATTACATAGAACTGGCTTTATTGGCCCAAAAGATGGGCAAACGCATCTTCCTGGTGGTAGAGAAACTCAACGAGCTGAACACCATCTACGAGGTTGCCCAGAAACTCAACGTAAGACCCAATATCGGTATCCGTATCAAATTGGCTTCGTCCGGCAGCGGGAAATGGGAAGAAAGCGGCGGAGATGCCAGCAAGTTCGGTCTGACGTCCAGTGAACTGCTGGAAGCACTCGACATGTTGGAAGCCAAAGGTATGAAAGACTGCCTGAAACTTATCCATTTCCACATCGGCAGCCAGATTACCAAGATACGCCGCATACAGACCGCCCTGCGCGAAGCTTCGCAGTTTTACATCCAACTCCATCATCTGGGTTATGATGTGGAGTTCGTGGATTGCGGTGGCGGACTGGGAGTAGACTACGACGGTACACGCTCCAGCAATAGCGAAAGTTCTGTGAACTACTCCATTCAGGAATATGTGAACGACTGTATCTATACTTTCGTCGACGCTGCCAATAAAAACAATCTCCCGCATCCGAACCTGATTACGGAAAGCGGGCGGTCGCTGTCCGCCCACCATTCGGTGCTCATCATGCAAGTGCTGGAAACGGCCTCTCTTCCCCGTATGGACGAGAATTTCGAGCCTTCGCCGGAAGCTCACCAACTGGTAAAGGACATGTATGAGATTTGGGACAACCTGAACCCGCGTACCCTTCTGGAAGACTGGCACGACGCCCAACAAATCAGAGAAGAGTCACTGGACTTGTTCAGCCACGGCATCGTAGACTTACGGACACGTGCCGACATCGAAAGTATGTATTGGAGTGTCACACGTGAAGTCAACCTTTTGGCACAAACCCAGAAACATATACCGGAAGAGCTTATGACGCTCGACAAACTATTGGCCGACAAGTATTTCTGCAATTTCTCGCTGTTCCAAAGCCTGCCGGACACATGGGCCATAGACCAGCTCTTCCCCATCATGCCTATACAGCGGCTGGACGAACGTCCGAACACGCACGCCACGATACAGGATATCACCTGCGATTCGGACGGAAAAATCGCCAACTTCGTGACCAACAGCCATATCTCCCACAGCCTGCCGGTGCATACGTTGAAGAAAAGCGAAAACTATTACCTCGCCGTGTTCCTGGTCGGTGCCTATCAAGAAATATTGGGCGACATGCACAACCTGTTCGGCGACACCAATGCCGTACATGTTTCCGTGACGGACAAAGGATATACCATCGACCAAATCATCGACGGCGAAACCGTAGCCGAGGTGTTGGAATACGTGCAGTATGAACCGAAGAAATTGGTTCGCCGCCTCGAAATATGGGTGTCCAAATCCATCCAAAGCGGAAAGATTTCGCTCGAAGAGGGTAAAGAGTTCCTGAACAACTACCGCTCGGGACTTTATGGTTATACTTATTTGGAATGAACATGAAAGAGAAACTCACCATCATCAAAGTGGGCGGCAAAATCGTAGAGGAAGAAGACTCGCTCCACCAACTGCTGGCTGCTTTCACGGCCGTTGAAGGCCATAAGATATTGGTACATGGCGGAGGACGTTCCGCCACCAAAGTCGCAGCCCAATTAGGAATAGAAAGCCAAATGATCAACGGTCGCCGCGTCACGGACGCAGACATGCTGAATGTGGTCACCATGGTGTATGGCGGACTGGTCAACAAAAACATCGTGGTACGCCTTCAGGCACAAGGTGTCAACGCCTTAGGCTTGACCGGTGCCGACATGGACGTGATACGTTCTCACAAACGTCCGGTAAAGGATGTGGACTACGGTTTCGTAGGAGACGTAGACGCAGTAAACGGTACGCTTTTAGCCGACCTGATTCGTAAAGGCATCGTGCCCGTCATGGCTCCCTTGACGCACGACGGGCAGGGACATATCCTGAACACCAATGCCGACACCATTGCAGGGGAAACCGCCAAAGCCATGGCCGATGCGTTCGATGTCACCCTGATGTACTGTTTTGAAAAGAAAGGCGTATTGAGAGATGCAGAAGACGATGACAGCCTCATTCCTCATATCAACGAAAGCGAATTTAAACGCTACGTGGAGGAAGGCATCATACAAGGCGGAATGATTCCGAAATTGGAAAACTCATTTGAGGCCATCCATGCCGGAGTAAGCAAAGTCATTATCACTTTGGCCACGGCTATCGACAGCGTATCCGGCACAGTTATAGAGAGATAGGATAAGACGAAAAAAAAATCAAAAAAAATGGCGGGTGAGTGTAACTTTTCAGGCACTCGCCCGTCATTATTACAGAGAGATGAAAGAAATCAGTTTTCGGAACGATATATTGCCCCTGAAAGACAAACTCTATCGGTTGGCTCTTCGTATCACGTTCGACACGGCAGAAGCGGAAGACATCGTTCAAGAAACACTGATAAGGGTGTGGGACAAGCGCGATGAATGGTCGCAACTGAACTCTATCGAAGCTTATTGTCTGACCATTTGCAGGCACCTCTCCTTGGACAGAAGCGAAAAAAAAGAAGCGCAGCATGTCGCCTTGGACGAAAGCCTGCATAGCCGCCCCGATACTTCCACTCCATACGATAGCCTGACGGCTCCTGAAGGGCTCGGACTTCTTCAAAAACTGTTGAAAGAATTGCCCCAAACCCAACAGGACATCGTCCAACTGAGAGAAATAGAAGGCAAAAGCTATAAAGAGATTGCAGCAATTCTGAATCTGAGCGAAGAACAAGTGAAAGTCTATCTGTTCCGTGCCAGACAACGAATCAAACAAAAGTACACAGAAATACAAGGATATGGACTATAAGTACATAGAACAACTTCTGGAACGCTATTGGCAATGCGAGACCTCCTTGGAAGAAGAAGCCATACTGAAAACCTTCTTCAACCAAACCCATATACCGAGCCATCTCATGCCTTACAAGCCTCTCTTTGTAAGCGAAAAGATGTGGCAGGACGTGAAATTGGGTGAGGATTTTGACGCAAGAATCATGGCGCACATAGAGAAGGACGAACCGGTGAAAGCACGTAGAATCACGTGGGTACGCCGGATGATGCCTCTCTACAAAGCCGCTGCATCCGTAGCCATCATCCTCACGTTAGGCAATGCCGCACAAAGTTCTTTCCGCCGTGAAGCCACTGTGGAGAACGACTACAACTACGAGAACTATCAGGATTCGTACAATGATCCGGAAATGGCTTACAATCAGATATCCGATGCTTTACAAATGGTGTCGCAAAGCCTGAGCGAAGCATCCAAACAGGATTCTCTCCTGCAAATGCAGCCTAAAGAGACACAAAAAGAACAATAAAATGAAACGCGTTCTTTGCTTATTGTTAATAGCATGTTCTATCCACGTGTGGGGGCAGGACTTTGCGTCTAAGTTCATGGAACAATGTGCCAAGGAGGACGGTGAAATACAATGCCAGACCGTCAGTCCGATAATGATGGAGAAACTCATGGACACCATGACGACCCCGAATGGAGACAGAGATGAAGAGGTTCCGGAATATCTCCTTTCCAAACTGAAAAGTGCCCGTATCATCACGGCGACAAAGCAAAGCGAGAAGCTCTTCCGTGAAGCCGAACAGCTCATAGAAAAGAACAAAAACAGATTTTCCCCGTTGGTAGAAAACCAACCCGGACAAAACAATAAAGTCTTTGTCCGCAAACACGATGAAGTGATACGGGAACTGGTCGTGCTGAATCTGAATCCGGATGAGAAAACACTGACCATCGTCAATCTTACAGGAAATATGGATGACCGGTTCATGAAAATACTTTCATCGGGGAAACTCAAACAAGATTAATGGAACATTTTATGCTTTTTCTATATAAACAAGTTAGTGCTTAATAAAACGCAATGAAACTGTGAAGTTTCAATTCTCTCAAATTTTTTCATAACATACTAACGACGAAAAGGGTTGCCTGTGGAGGTGGCTCTTTTTCATTTTTACGGTTTTTGCATGCCTAAACCTTGATTTTTACTCAAGATTATACTATCTTTGAAGCGAATTCTAATTTTATAAACCTGGCCATTATATTATGTTAAGAAGAATTGTAATTGCTGCAGTGGCCGTATGTGCATTGGGAACAGTACACATTCAGGCACAAAAAAATGAGTTCTTCCGTCCCAAAGAAGTTTGGAACGACACGGAAGGCAACCCCATCAACGCTCATGGAGGCGGTATCTTATACCATAAAGGTATGTACTATTGGTACGGTGAATACAAGGTCGGTAAGACCGTCCTGCCCTCTGATGCAACTTGGGAGCGCTATCGCACAGACGTAACTGGTGTAAGTTGCTACTCCAGTAAGGACTTACTGAATTGGAAGTTCGAAGGAGTGGCCCTGAAAGCCATTACCGACGATCCGAACAGCGACATCCACCCGACGCAGGTACTCGAACGTCCTAAGGTGGTTTACAACAAAAAGACCAAGAAGTTTGTCATGTGGATGCACATAGACAGTCCGGACTACAGTAAAGCGGAGGCTGGTGTAGCCATCGCCGATTCACCGACAGGCCCGTTTAAGTATCTGGACGGATTCCGCCCGAACGGTACGATGAGCCGTGACCAAACCGTATTCGTGGACGATGACGGAACTGCCTACCAGTTCTCTTCGTCAGAAGAAAACCAGACCATGCACATCAACCGGCTGACTGAAGATTACACCAAACCGGACGGAAAATATGTACGCCGTTTCGTTGGTATGGCAAGGGAGGCACCTGCCGTCTTCAAACACGGAAACAAGTATTATATGCTTTCCAGCGGTTGTACCGGTTGGGATCCCAACAGTGCCGAGTTGGCAGTGGCCGACTCTATCATGGGAGAGTGGACGGTATTGGGAGACCCTTGTACTGGACCGGATGCAGAAAAGACATTCTACGGACAAAGCACTTTCGTTATCCCCGTGCAGGGCAAGAAAAACGCCTTCATAGCATGCTTCGACATGTGGAAAAAGAAAGACCTGCAAGACAGCCGTTACATCTGGTTGCCTATGATGATTGACAAGCAAACCAACAAAATTACGATTCCATGGCATGCCGAATGGAATCTGGATGTCTTCAAAAAGAAATAGGCAAGATTACACATATTAAATACCCGACTTCCCCGCCACGTTTCTTACCGCAAGAACCGTATGGCGGGGATTTTGGAATCGTGATATATCTTCATGACAAACCCACAACAAAATGATAATAGACGGTAATTTTAAGATAACTACCGACCAACTGACTCTCACATTCACGGAGGGACAACGGCAGGACTTTTTCATCCAGCATACTCCCCACCGCGTGGAAATCATCTATCCTCCGCAAACGGATTTCGAACATTTGCAACCTTGGCTTTTCAAAGTCGTCACGGAGGCATTGCGCAAGCAAGCCAAGGCCATACTACCGCCACGGATTCAGGAATTGGCTTCCCGTCACGGATTCCATTACACCCGGCTCAGCATCAATTCTGCCCGTACACGTTGGGGAAGCTGCTCCAGCAAAGGACATATCAACCTGTCGCTATACCTGATGATTCTCCCCCTCCGGTTATCCGATTACGTACTGCTCCACGAGCTTTGCCACACCCAAGAGATGAACCACGGTCCCCGCTTTTGGACTTTAATGGACAGAGTGACCCAACAGCAATCCGGCACACTCAGAAATGAGTTGCGCCACTACCCGTCTCCATTCCGATAAGATAACATCGAGACGGCAGAGAGCCTCTGCATCCCTTACGTTCTCCCACACGTTTTTTACTGTCCCGACTCACCCTCTACCCCAAGCACCTTATCTAAATAACGGTAACCTACATATCCGCAAACCGCAGCTGCCAAAGCCCAAACGGAAGCTGCGCCGGCACCACCGCACAACTCCACCAAAGTCGTATCCGTATCTCCCGTACACCAAAGCATGGCAACACCCACAAAATTATTGAAGACATGTGCCACCACCGGAATCCAAATCGTACCCGACCGCCAGTACAACCAACCCAAAACCCAACCAAAAACTACGGCTCCCGGTATTTGTGCCGGATTGCCATGTACGGCTCCGAATATCAAGGCTGAAAGCAAAATGGCCATCCACGGACGCATCCTGTACCGGATAAGATGCCGCTGGATTCCCATCCGGAACACCAGTTCTTCGGTAAAAGGCCCGACCAAGACGATGGCCAAGCCCCCCCAAGGGTTATACACAAGCGTGGCAAATACATCTTTATTCAAGTCTTCTAATGTCAAAGTCTCCAATAACAAGTTCACAACAAATATGACGGGCAACATCCATAAAACCACGACGGCGTATACAGGCCATTTTATTTGCCTGAAACGGAAACTTTTACGGTCTGTCCATCTCAACAAAGTCATCACCGACCATACCACAGCCCCGTTTAATAACAGAGAAATCCCCAAGGCCGATGGAGAAGATGCCAATGCATTCACATCCAAACGTCCTTCGTGAAGCAGATCCGAAAGATTGAAAAAGAACAAGACTGCCAAGGAAGACAAAACCTGGGCCAACAAAAAAATAATCACCAAACAAACCGTACGTTTCATACCAATCTCCTTTCCAAGCTATTGCTCCTTGTTTAAAATCATTCTCACCATAGCCTCATCCTCACGAAGCTGATGAACCAATTCCCCTTTGTTCCTGAACTTCCTTTCGTCTCTCAAACGCCTGACGAAACTCAACGTCAAGCGACAACCGTACAAATCCCCGGCAAAATCCAACAAATGTACTTCTATGGTACGATTCTCACCGTTTTCCATCGTCGGCCGAAGACCGATATTCAACATTCCGCCCCAAACGTGTTCCTCTCCTCCTGTTTTTCCTTTGACCCAAACGGCATATACACCGTTTTTCGGAATCAGCTTCTGCGCATCCTCTACCTGTATATTCGCCGTAGGAAAGCCCAGTTCATGCCCTACGTGGAAACCATGGACCACACGCCCCGTAATTTCGTACGGACGAGTCAGGCAACGTGCCGCCATTCCAACCTCGCCTTCGGCCAAACAAGCTCTAACCATAGACGAACTTACGTTCACCTCGCTCATGGCAAAAGCATCCGCACGAACGACTTCCATCCCCAATTCCCGTCCATATTCCACATATTCCGCAAATCCCTCCGAACGGTCATGTCCGAAACGATGGTCGTATCCGATAATCAGGACCTTTACAGATAACTTCTCTTTCAGTATTTCAGCCATAAAGCGACGGGCTGACAAAGCTGCCAATGCAGTGGTGAAATCCAACGTCAGGCAACAATCCGCTCCCGTCGTAGCCAACTGCGCGCATTTCTCATCATACGTGGTCAGCAACTGAGGCTGATAAGCGGCTTGCATGACTTGGCGCGGATGCGTACGGAAAGTGATCAGCAAGGAAGCCAAATCGTGCCCGGCGGCATAACGGGTCAACTGCCGTATCAAAAAGCGATGCCCCCGGTGCACGCCGTCGAAAAAACCAATCGTGGCGACACAAGCCTGATAAGGTAAGGGGTCAGTAAGCGTGATAAACTTCATTCTCCTCCGTCATTACTCCAATAAACTGAACCAATTTTCCGGCTGCCGGGAATGGAACACCTGTATACCCAAACTCTCTGCCATCCTGCAATTTTCGGAAGAGTCGTCGACAAACAATGTCTCTTCCGGCTTCAACCCGGCTTCCGACAACACCTTACGGAATATCCGTTCGTCCGGTTTGGCCAGATGCATCTGGAAGGACAGGAATATGCGGTCGAAACAATCTCCCATCTCCAGCCCCGTAGAAGCCATCAATTCACGGCATGAATATGCCCAGTGTATGGCATTCGTATTGCTGAGCATATAAGTGCGGTAATCCGTCCGCAGGTTGCGGATGGTTTGCACGCGACGAACCGGAATCCCGACCAACATCTTATTCCAAGCCCGAAAGATTTCTTCATCTTTCACATCCGCCCCGGCTTTCTTCCGTACATAAGTGCAAAACTCATCCGGCGACATGTCTCCGGTTTCCATCAAGGCAAACACCCCGTCCTGCACATAATCATTGATATAAGCGCGGGCTTCAAAGCCCAACGCCTCAAAAGCATGAACCGCTGCCTGCTTATCCAAATCCACGATAATACCGCCGAAATCGAAAATAATATTTTTTATCCGTTTATCCATTTCATTCTGCTTTTTTCCGGCAAAGCCGTTTAAAGAGACGGCCTGCCTCTCCGACCCATAATACAAGAGAGCTTACAGCAAGCAATATCCCCCAGTCCCTGGCCGCCAAAGGTACAGTGCGGAATACCGGCCCGCCGAACTGTACAATCAGCCACTGACCACACAGGATAAGACATAATACGGTCAACACGCCGGCACACCGGGAAAGATGTTTGAAAGCCGAATCTGTCGTAGAATAAGTCTTTGCATTCAACAAATTCCAGAACTGCAACAAGACAAAGAATGTGAAAAACAGGGTCAAATCATATACATCCATTCCTCCGGTGATTTCTATACGGAGAAGCATGGCCAACAAGAACACGACAAAAGCTGTCCCATAACCCAGTATCGATGTCCATATCGGACGTGTGATGATGAATTGCCCTACAGGACGCGGCTTCTCGTTCATCACGTTCGGGTCGGCCGGTAACGAAGCCAAAGCCAAAGCCGCAAAAGTATCCATGATGATATTCACCCACAACATTTGGGTAACGGTCAACGGAAGAGTCGTCCCCATGAACGCGCCGATAAGTACGACCAGCAAAGCGGTGAAATTAATAGTCAACTGGAACATGACAAAACGTTGGATATTCTTATACAACGATCGTCCCCACATGACAGCCGTGACGATGCTACGGAACGAATCGTCAAGCAATGTAATGTCACTGGCTTCCTTGGCTACCGAAGTCCCCGACCCCATCGACAGGCCGACTTGGGCAAAGTTCAACGCCGGAGCATCGTTCGTCCCGTCGCCGGTCACAGCCACGACTTCTCCCTCCGTCTGCAACAACTTCACCAACCGTTGCTTGTCCAACGGACGGGCACGGCTCATCACCTTTAAGTCCTTGATACGTTGCAGGGCTTCTTCGTCACTCAACGCAGCAAAGTCAACACCCCGCATGCAATTCTTCTTTTCGTCGTCTCCTTCTTTCCACAAACCGATTTGACGGGCTATTTCCACAGCGGTACCCGTGCTGTCGCCCGTCACGACCTTGATTTGCACCCCGGCCTTCAAGCAGTTCTCCACGGCCTGGGGCACTTCCGGACGCACGGGGTCGCTAATAGCCGCCAAGCCCAACAAGGTCAACCCGCCGGATTGTACCAAAGCCGCACAATCATCTTCCGTATCCGCCACTTCCTTATAAGCCAGCAACAAAGTACGCTGAGCGTGCATCTGCCAGTCTTTCAGTTGGACGTGATACCCTGCAATTTGCTCTTCCGATAAACCCCGGCAAAGTCCCAAAACGATTTCCGGTGCCCCTTTCACATATACAACCTTTCGTCCCAACACGGAGGAATTCACTATCGTAGCCATATATTTCCGCTCTGAAGAGAAAGGCAGACGAGCCACTTCTTCCACTCCTTGGCGCACCTTCATATAATCCGAACCGCGCCCTTGCATCCAAAGCAACAAAGCCACTTCCGTGGGATTTCCCAACCCCTCCGTACGGGATTCATTCAAAAAGGCAGTCGTATTGCAGGCGATAGCTTCATCCAAGAGTGCCGAATCCTCATCTTGCATCAGCATTTGCGACACGGTCATGCGATTTTGTGTCAATGTTCCGGTCTTGTCCGTACAAATCACCGTAATGGCCCCCATCGTCTCGCAAGCATGCATCTTACGTACCAGGTTATTGGTCTTCAGCATACGACGCATATTCAATGCCAGACTTAACGTCACAGCCATCGGCAATCCCTCGGGAACAGCCATGACAATCAACGTCACAGCCATCATGAAATTATTCAGCACCATCCCAAACACATGCCAATAGTTCTCACTCCCCCACACATCGACCTTGGGGACATATTCCATCAAACCATGTACCGTAAATATCGTAAACGTAAGGAATGCCACGGTATAGCCTATCTTACTAATGAAACCGGCCAAACGATCCAACTGTTTGTTCAATGGGGTCTTCTCACCGGTCAGCACCGTCGCTTCGCGAGCTACCTGACCAATCTCCGTATGGTCGCCCACAGCTATCACACGAGCCGTAGCACCTCCCTCTACAATGGTCGTGCCGCGCATCAATCGATTCGTGGCATACGGGGCATTTTTATCAAAATCCGAATGGTCCGTACTTTTCCGCGTAACCGGTTCTCCTGTCAGATTCGATTCATTCACCTGCAAACTTTCAGCCTTCAACAACTCGGCATCGGCAGGTATCTCGTCTCCGGTTTCCAACATGATGATGTCTCCCACCACAAGCTCTTTACGCGGAACTTCACACACCTGTACGTTCCGTACAACCCGTACAAGCGCCTCGCTTCCCAAAGCATTCAACACATCGAATTTACGGGCGGCATCGTACTCAAAATAAAAGCCGATGCCTGTAGCCAACAATATGGCACACACGATTCCTATGGTCTCTGCAAATTCATTTTCCACAAAAGCGACTACAAAAGACAGCAAGGCGGCTACCAACAATATCCGTATTACGGGATCCTGGAATTTCTCCAGATAAAGCCTCCACATTGAAGGGCGTTTCGGCGGGGTCAGTTCGTTACTCCCATGACGGGCACGGCTCTCTTCTACTTGCCGGTCGTTCAAACCGACACTCAACCAATCAGTCTCTTTTGTACTCATCTTTACCTTAAATTATATGCGATTTCTGTTTCATACATCATTCCACGATGCGAAAATACAATAGTTCCGGCAATATTGAAAGCTTTTCCCTCCATTTTTTACCTTTATTGTTTGCATATCTCAATAAATCATATTACTTTTGCACTGCAATTTCAAAAAGAAGTTGTTTCGGACTTGTAGCTCAGTTGGTTAGAGCAACAGACTCATAATCTGGAGGTCCCTGGTTCAAGCCCAGGCTGGTCCACGAAGAAAATCAAGCACTTACAAAGATTTTGTAGGTGCTTTTTCTTTTGTCGGTGACCTTCAGGTGACCTTTTTAAAGCGAAACTTTATAAAAGTGACCTTCTGAAATTTCATTGGATTGCAGAGAATTTTTATCGATTTTTATCCTATTGTGGACTTGATATTGCGAAACATAATGCACACTTCAAGTTGAAAACAGGATTTCCCATTAAATATATTGGTAAGTCGTTGGAAACAAAGAATAAACCAATTCGTAGGCTAATATAGAGATAAAGCGTTATAAAGTTGATACATTGGAGCTTGAATTCGGATATTTCCTTCTGTCTTTCAGTAAAATTTTATACTTTTGTATTCGGATTGGGGAAACCTATGTCCAAGACATATTGCTCAATAGCTTCACAATCACCACCGCAAGTAAAAAGAGCATATAATCAATATTGGGACTGCACCCATACGGGCGCAGACATCCAATATTTGATGATAGTTTGTGGTGAACCGTGAAGCGTATGGCGATTGTCTGCGCTTTTTTTGTAATCAAAAACAAGAAAAATATGGGAGTAATGAATCTTAAAGGAGTTCGTGAATTGGGAAAGTTTGTATTTCTGATAACCATGTTCCTCACAGCCACTTTCGTATTTGCTCAAAATGAACCTGAAACCACCAAGCCATTGACAGACATGGAGGTCATTCGTAAAGTTGCAGTTCTTGACATTGAGGGGAAAATGTATGAGAATGTAACAATCTCTTTCAAATCAATAACGCCTGATTATTTTATAACGGACAAGTATAGGGTTAAAGTGAAAGTTGTTGATAGGGATGGTAAATCTATTTATAAGAAGACGCTTAAAAATGCTTTTTTATATGTTTTCTCTAATGGGCAGATACAAGTAGGGAAACCGAATTTCAACCAAATACTCGTCACAAAGACAGAACTGACGGACGATAATATTGGCGTAATCAGGGAAAAAGAAGGCGTATATTGATGCAACATTCTCAAAGATACCAACATTTTGCTCTTGATGTTAATAACGACATCATTGACATTCATAATACCGATAGTTCATGCGAGCAACGGTATTTCTGTCCGCATTGCCATAACGAAATGATAGCCAAGCGTGGCAATATCCGTCAATGGCACTTTGCCCACAAAACAGATAAATGTTCTTACGATAGCTATTTGCATTCCATTGCCGAAAAGATGATAATGAATTGGTTTAACCAAAAAGAAAGCATTATTTTGGAAATGGATGCCTACAAGAAATGTAGTAAATATGATAACTGCATATTCCGTATGGATGAGTATTGTACGGGTAAGACAACTATTCGGTACAATCTAAAAGAATATTATTCAAAATGTACCCAAGAACGAGGATATGAGGGTTTTGTTGCTGATTTGTTTTGTGAGAGTGAAGGCAAACCGAATTCTCCCATATTTATAGAAATCTTTGTGACACATGAGTGTAGTCAAGAAAAGAAAGATTCAGGCATTCGCATCATTGAATTTCATATTCAGTCGGAAGAAGACATACTGCATATCATAAATTCCACTCAAATAACGGAAGGAAACATGGTGCGGTTGTATAATTTCAAGCGCAAAACTTTCAAGAAAGATGATTTTATACAACCTTTTCAAAAATACATGTTATATCCTACTCTGAAAAGTTTCGTGGACAAGGAGAGATATACGTGCAGAAATTACAACCTATCCCATCGAGGTATTTATGAGATAAGTATGCCATACGATGATTGTATTCCGTATTTCCTTAATAGCGGTGGACTATATACGGTAGGCAAAGTAAAAGCTTATCTGGATGGATATCTCAAGAAAGATTGTCAGATATGTAGATGGCAATCGAGTGATTGGACAGGTGATAACTTTTGTAAACTATACAAGAAATGTGGCAATCCCAAATATTGTAAGGATAATGATGCTTCGAAATGTGTAATGTTTGGAGAGGATAGGGAAATGATACAGCGTGTAATTTCGGATTTCAATGATTATATGAAAGAGAATCACGTAGATGTTTGAAAAGGAGAGGTGTTGGATGCCCAAAAAAATGTATGATATTATTTATTATAGTACTTCATCAATATAAAGTTCACGTTCCTTTTGAGCTTCCTCATGTTCTTTGAGTTTCCTTTCCAACCGCTCAAAGTAAACGTCACCGAGTCCTTTCGCTTCAAGTGTTTTATCAAACATATCAATGATTTCATCTGAAATTTCTTCTTCATCGTCATCTTCGTTCCAATCATCCAAAGCGGCAAATATATCTTCCCCGTTATCTTCTTTCTCTGATAAAGAAGTATCTTCAACCTCTACTTCATCCTCCCACTCAATATCCGGCCCTAACATATCGATAAGCTCGTCAATGGTATACTCTCTTTTCTCCGGAGTATTCTCCGCAACTTCTTCTTGGACAATAGGCTCGTTTACGCTCTCTTCCTGTTCTTGAACAATAACAGGCTTTTCTTCTACTGCTTTCTTTTTCTTTGGAGATTTCTTTTTAGCTCCTACAACCTCAGTAGTCAAAGGTTGTTCTTCTCGGGTTCTCTTCTTACGTGTCATAGCTTTATTTATTTTGACATTAATAATTTTTCAAGTCATTGAATTTTCGGTTAATACATATATCCACGATATTGTCAGAATATAAGGGAATAGGGTATTTTAACTATATTATTAAGCCCTCGCACCAGTAATTTAGCATAAAGAAAGCCCGGTTATCCTAATGAGTAGGTATTACCGGGCAAAGAGAAAAAACAGCTCATATAAGCTATATAGGCTATAAAAACGAGGTCAAAAGGTTGGTGTTCTTAGTTCGCTCTTCTTTCTCAAAGCTCGCCAGATATGCTTCTGTAGTTCTTAGGTCGGTATGCCCCAAAGACTCGCTTATATACGAGATATTGACTCCGCTTCGTTTCAATACGGTTGCGTATGAGTGTCTTGCGGTGTATGTGGTAATGTTGCCGATTCCCAATTCTTCACCTATCAACTTCATACGCTTGTTTATTCGTTTCACTACGTCACGAGTTATGGCCTTAGCTTCGATTGCCGTTTCATTCCCTTTCATATATGGGAATATATAATTATCAGGTAGAGGTTTATTCCCCCATTTATCAATGACATCCTGCATTTGTACTGAAATAGTTGCTCGTATCTCTTTTCTGTTTTTTGTTGTGCGCTCTGTTTTCTGCCTTACAAAGCATATCTCACCATCCACAATATCCGAGAACTTTAGTTTCAACATGTCTGTCGGATTGATACCGTTACACAAGTAAATGAATATCCAAAGGTCTTTATACCTATTAGTCGTTTCATTTCCGCTCTTATAATCGAAAATAGCTTTCAACTGTTTCTTTGTCAAGCCTTTCTTTCTTCCAATACCGGTCTTTATCTCAAACAAGCCTTTTCCAAATGGGTATTGCGACTCTTTGATAACTCCGGCCCTCTTTGCTTCATTCATCAAAGTACGAATATTCCTCATGTGCATACCGATTGTAGAAACGCTTCTTGTCTTTGACCAAAGTTTCTCGCATTTCTGCAACCATTCAACAGTAATGGCACTGAACGGAATATCTTTACCTCCAACTTCTTCAACCATAACTAAAGTACATTTGAAGAATTGCATTGTTCCGATTCTATCTTCGCTTTTCAATTCCTCAATTTTTGCTCTTATGGCACTATTTAGAGTGTCTCCAGTTGCTTTTCCCAAACGTAAATTGAGCGTATTGAAAGAGAATGTTCCCTTTTCTACCAGTGCTTCAACATTCATCCGGACTAAAGAAAAACTGCTTTCAATGGCTTGTTTGATTTTTCTGTTTTCAAACGATTTACTATCCGGCAGCTTATTCCATTCTTCTTTTGTCATACAAATACCAATGGAATAATATTTTGGCTTCTTCTGATAATAAACCTTGATTTTAACAGGATATTTACCCTCCTTGTTGATTGTACGTGCATCCAGTACCGTAGAAACTACGACACCATCTTTAGAATAATTATACATGTTTTTTAGTAATTACATGCAAGCGGAATTGCTTGCAATAATCTATATATCCATTTTTTAAGGGAAATATAAACGGTTTCGAAACGTTTTGAAGCCTTTTGAATATTGGTTTTGAATGATTTAAATGTTATCTGAACAAGTTAAAACATCATTCATGTGTATCTATTTAGGAAATCATCTAAATAACTATAAATAAGCAAACTTATTGTGGCAATATTTGTATATATAATAACTTATAGGTAATTTTGCCACAGAATTAAAGGAGAACACTCATGAAAACGATTAATCAAATTATTGGAGAAAATCTAAAGAAAATTAGAGAGTTATCCGGTTTTACGCAAGAGCAGATAGCTAAATCCATTGGGATTGAGCGTTCTGCATATAGTAATTATGAAGGAGGTACAAGGGAAGTTCCGTATGATATTTTAGAAAAACTATCAAACCTATTTGGTTGTGAGCCTTTTATTCTGTTTGAAGATAATGTCCAAGCAGATAATGAGATTTTGGCTACGGCTTTCAGAATTTCCGATTTAGAAGATGACGATTTGAAAGAAATAGCCAATTTCAAGGATGTTGTGAAATCATACCTTAAAATGGAACGAATAGCCCAAAATGAAGTTGAATAAATTTATTATAGAAAGACAAGTTTCAGAGTTTCGCGCAGATAATGGGCTTAGCTCGTCCGAGCCTATTACATTGAAGAGTCTGCTTCTAAAGTTAAACGTACTTACTATTTTCAGACCTCTGTCTGAAAATTTTTCTGGTATGTGTTTAAAGGATAATTCCGGACACCGTTTTATGCTTATCAATTCTAACCAACCACGAGGAAGACAACATTTTACGATTGCCCACGAATTATACCACTTATTTATAGAAGAAAAACCGACTCCACATAAATGCAATCCAGGACACAGCAAAAATAAAGTGGAACAGTACGCAGATATGTTTGCTTCTTCCTTATTAATGCCAGAAGCTGGAATTTGCCAGTTAATACCGGAAGCTGAACTAAATACCAGAAACATTTCCATAGCAACGATTTTAAAGCTCGAACACTATTTTTCTGTTTCTCGTTCAGCTCTGCTGTATCGATTATTAAACATTGGCCTCATAACTGAAAATACACGTTCCCGGCTTGCAGAAATAGGAGTAAAACACTCTGCAAGATGTTTCGGATATGACATTGCTCTATACGAACCTGCAAATGAAGGGTTAGTTATCGGTGATTTTGGAGAAAAGGCACGTAGTTTATTCGATAAAGAAAAAATTTCAGAGAGCCATTATATGGAATTACTCAGTAAAATAAGTATCAATGGGACACAAGAAAACGAAAATAGTACTCGATGCTGATGTGATTATCCATTTTATAGAAGCGGGTAACTTTTCATTATTACCGGATATATTCCCCGAATATGAATATATAGTATTGGATGTGGTTTACAATGAAGTTTCAAAGAATAATAAAACGAAAAAATTCATAGACAACTATCTTCACCATTTTCCAAAATTGAAACAAGAAACATTTGCTCCAAAAGGAGAATCAATAAAAGAATATTTTTCATTGCAACGAGTATTGGGAAAGGGAGAGAGTGCCTGTATGGTATATTGTAGGGACAATAGAGATGTATTGGGGAGTAGTAATTTAAGAGATATAAAGGACTACTGTTCAAAGAACTGCATAACTTATTTAACAACTCTTGATTTTCTATATTACGCTTATTGCAGAAAGAGAATGACACAACAAGAATGTACTGAATTTATGCAAGCTGTAAATGATGCAGGAAGCAAACTTCCTATTATTGACATAACCCAATATACATGCACCGTGCAAATCTAATTGCACACAATTTGCACACATCTTAAGAAAATAGAAGAAAACAAGAGAGATTATTTGAAAAAGAAATACTACCTTTGGGCTTAGAAATCAAGGAGTATGAGCCTGGAAAGAAATGAAAAGCAAGTTACTGAAAATCAATTATTTGCGACTCATAATCTGGAAATCCCTGGTTCAAGCCCAGACTGGTCCACTATAAAAATCAACGGCTTACGAAAGATATTCGTAAGCCGTTTTTTATTTCAACTACATTACTTCACAAGCCCGTCTCACGGCGCTGTTTACGAAGATTCTACGTGAAATCAGATGTATTTCTACCCTGCAAAAAGAATGTAAAAGCAACGCAACTGGCTCTTAATAAGTTTACTCTATTTTTGTTGCATCAAACTTGATAACATAAACTTTAAAAGAAAAAAAGAATGAAAAAGAGAATGCTGACACTTCCGTTGCTTTCGTTAGCAATTTGCGGGTATGCCCAGGCACAAGCCGACTGCATAGAAGGCAACCCTGTCATGAAAATCAATGAGACATCCACGTTCGAGGCTCCCAAGAATGAAACTGTCGCCCGTTATGATTGGACGGCTCCTATCGGTTGCAAAGTCGTATCGGGACAAGGAACACCTTCCGTCGAAATTTCATCTTCCTTTCTATCACAAGACAGCCCGGTCCGCCTGATAAGAACATTCACCGATGAACACAAAGATACCTTGGAGACTCCTATAAAATTCTGCCGCTACGTGCAAAGCATACAAGACCACACCATTGCTCCGGGAGAGACAATAAATATAGGAGGAAAAGATTACTCCGAAGCTGACATTTACTACACACCGGCAGAAGGTGAAAACGCCTGTGGACAAGTCGTGGCACACCGGCTGACCGTGGAGCCTAAAACCGGCAGCTACGCCGACATGACGAAACCTTACCTCCAAAGCGCGGAAGATACCGCCATCTGGATTAGCTGGAAAACCTCTTTCGAAAACACCCCTAAAGTCATTTACGGAACTTCAAAAGACCAACTGACGCAGACCTTAGAGGGTAGCATTGACAATCTTTCAGAAGACGGTTTCCCATATTATTGGAACTCCATCCGCCTCACCGGCCTGCAACCCAACACGGTGTACTATTACCAAGCTATCAGTGACAACAAGAAAAGCGAAGTATGCCATTTCCGCACCATGCCGACCCCCAAAAGCCATGAACCCATGCGCATTCTGTTAATGGGCGATCACCAAATCAAAAGCCGAAGCGGATATGAGTGGCTAATGAAAGCAGCACAACGTAAGATCGAAGAAAAATATGGCGACCTTACCGAAAACATCAACATGATTATGAATATCGGCGACCAAGTGGACGTAGGTACATTGGACCAATACGAACAGATACACCTGTTCAAATCGCAACTCATGTCACCTTATCTCCCCATCATGACAGCCGTGGGAAACCATGAAACTTACAACGACCCGGGTATGCAGAGATATGCCGCACATTACCACTATGAGAACCTTACCTACCAAGGTATCAGCAGTGGCACGGAAAACTATTACGCTTACCAAGCCGGCCGTATCCTTTTCGTTGTTTTGTCCACTGAACATACCGGCGACGCCCAAAAAGAATGGGTGAGAAAAATTGTAGATGCTGCCAAAAAAGACGATTCTGTAGACTTCATTATCAGTGTAAACCATCGGCCTATCCAAGCTGAGCAATACGTTGGTGACATCTCGGCATGGGTTAGAAATGAAATCATACCCATTCTGTCCGAGACTCCGAAGCACGTACTGAACTACGGAGGTCACCACCATTTGTACCATAGGGGGCAGTTGACCGATTATCCGCTATATCATATCATTAACGGTGCTGCCTCTTGGGATCAAATGTGGGGCATGTCTTCCGAACAAGACTACGACGACGTACAAAAAACCATTGACTATTGGGGCTACCAGATTCTGGAGTTTGATTTTGATAAAAAAGAAATGAAGGCGGAGTGCTATGCCATCGGTAACAAGGAACTGGTAGTGGACAATATTCTAATTGACTCCTTCAGTCGTACTTTGGGTAAAGCTGCTCCGGAAAAGCCGGAAATCAAGGAAATAACAGAAGAGATCATCACCCTGCCTTATACGTTCAAAGGAAGTCCATATAAAACCACTACGAATGAACAACTAAATAGTGTACAATACCAATTCTCACTCAACCAAGACTTTTCTACCATAGAATACAACAAGGTACGCGACGTCGAAGACCTTTACGATTCTACCGGGAAACCCTTACACATCCCCATTGACCTCAATGAAAATATAGACATCACCCAACTTACCATTGAGAAAAACAAACTGATAAACGGAACCTATTACGTAAGGATGAGATACCGCGATGCCAATATGGAATGGTCGGAATGGTCGGACACCAGACAGTTCACCGTAGAAGGAAGTATAGCAGGTAAAACTTCCATTTCCATAACGGACACAAGCGTAACACCAGGAGAAGCCATTACCATCGACTACAAATATGCTCCTGAAGGTCAAAACGCATGGATCGGCATCTACCGCAAAGGAGAAGAACCGCATTCCGTTCTTTCGTACAAATGGAAATATACCCCGGCTCAATCCGGTTCAATGAATTTCACCATCGACGAAACCAACGAATACTATGCCGTGCTATTTGAAGATGAGGGATATACGGAAATCAGCGAAAGAATCCCGTTCTATGTCGGTCCCGAACCGCAAATCAGTTTGGAAAAGAGCGAATTCGAAGAAGGTGAAGACATCGTGGTGACCTACTCCAACGCACCGGGTCTGAAGAACGACTGGATCGGCATCTATAAGCGGGGAGAAGTTCCCGGTACATCCGATACATCCGATTCGTGGGATTACCTCGGCGGAAACACCGAAGGCACACTCACTTTGGCGAAAGATCTGCCCAAAGGATATTATTTCTTGAATTACTTCACCTTGGGACAGTACTTCGAACCGCGTGAACGAGTTTATTTCTCTGTAGGCAAAGACATATCTTCGCTGTCTACCGACAAGACGGAATTCTCCACCGATGAAGCAATTCTCATCCACTACAAGGACGGTCCGGGTACACCGAAAGACTGGGTAGGTGTCTACAAAGATGGCAAAGACCCCAACGTGGACGAGCTTGACGGCTTCTATTACACTTACGGAGCCACGGAAGGAACCGTGAGCATCAAAGCCGGTACGCTCGAACCCGGAAACTATTTCAGCGCCCTGTACATTAACGATTCCTATGACGAAGTTTCCCCGAGAATCCAGTTCACCATAAAGGACGGCACAGGCATCAGACAAGCTAAAAATGAAGACGGACCACTACTCTTCTATCCCAATGCTAACGGCTCACTGCATATCGAAGGTAACACCTATGAAACAGCCGACATCTTCAACTTGGCCGGAAACCGTGTGCGTCGCACGACTTTGACGGAAGGCAACTGCACTATCGACTTCGCCGACCTGCCTGCCGGAATTTACATCTTCAAATTCCACAACGGGACGGACAACTGCATCGTACACAAAGTCATCAAGAAATAATCCCACACGGAAATATCATTTCCCCAAAAAGGAAGTGCCGGAAGCCTCGGCTTGATAGCCTCTCTTCCGGCACTTCCTTTCTGTTCGTTTTTACGACTGTCCTTCGGTAGTCTGTACCGGATTATTGCTCGGGTAGAACCAACCGCTTTACCAGCCCCTCTAACGCGTCCAGATTACGAGGGTCTGCATTTACGTCGAGCACATGACCGTCTACACCGATAAGACGATAGGAAGGAAAACTGTTCACGCCCAAATATTGTTCTATGGCCTGCTGCTGGTCGTCCGGCAGGTTATAATGCACCACATTGTCACCCAGCACGTCGTATTGTTTGATGACGTTCTTCCACGAATCTTCCGCAGAGCCGTTAGCCAAATAAAGGAACACCACGCCGTAGGGACGCATCCGCTCGAACAGTTCATGCGAATGGGACAAGGCTTCCTTGCACGGGGCGCACCAAGTGCCCCAAATATCGAGCAACACGAGTTTGCCGCGATAAGGCTCCGTGAGCTTGCGCAGCAACGCCTCGCCGCCGGTCACGTCCTTCACGTCTTCTGCCGACTTCAGACTGCCCACTCCGGACAAGTCCCGGTTTTGGATAGCCACGTACTTCTCCTGTTCCCTGCTGACGATATCCCATCCGCCCTCAAGCCTGATTTCCCGTTCGGCCTTTGCCATCATCCTGTCCGGCAAAGGTTTCCGTATGTTATCAATCTGCCTGTAAAGATTCCGGGCTAAATGGATTTGGCATAGGATACTGTCGCACCCCGCCGATTCCGCGTTTTCTTTCCAGAAATCTATGTTATCCGCCAATACCTCCTCGTTCAAAATGTCCTCGAAACGTTTGAAGAGCGATATGAAACGTTGCCCCAAATCACTTTTCCCAAACTCCACCACCATTCGTTGACGCAACGAATCCGACGGCTCCGCATTCTGTTTTTCTTGTAGTTCCTTAATGGCCAACCGATAAGCCTCCACGGTGTTTGCCTCCTCCTCCGTCATCGAGATTTCACCTTGCTGCCGCAAACGCTTGAAGGCATTGAATACGGCATTGCCCCTCACCTTGTCTTTCGCCTTTGAAGAATGGCCTATATAATCCCTCATCAATATGCCAAAATTCTGACAAAGCGTATAGGGTTGGGGAGGACGTTGCCAGACTTTTGTCCGGACAAAGTCCACGTAATCTTCGGGCAACTGCCAATCGGGCACCGCAAACCGCGCCTGCATCATCGAACAGCCCAACCCCGTCAATACAAAAGATTCCATATAGTAACGGTAACGCCGCGAAAGGTTGGGATGCTCCCCCACGCGCCGTGACAGTTCCTCTACCGCATACCGGTACTTTTCCTCCATCTGTGTCCGGAATTCATCGACTGTCCCTTGCCCTTTCCGGAGATAACCATCCACGTACAAAGGAGGATGCGTCTGCAATTCGTTTTGAAACCGGACATCTTCTCCCATGAAAAGCACATGGCCGGTGGAGAAATCGTGCAACAGGAAATAAGTCTCCCCCGGCTCCACCACCGTGTTGATGCCCTTCCGCCCTATGTCGATATAGATTTCCGACGTATTGACCAACGGTACACGCACGGAGAAACGCCCGGTCGAATCCATGGCTGCCACAAAGGATTCCTGTTTGTCCGCAAAGATGTTGTTGCGTAATATTTCTACGCTTCGCCCTTTCTCCCACGCCTCGGCAGGCATGTCCTTCATCCAACCCACGATGGTCACGCTGTCGTCCGCACGGTAACCGTTGTCCTTGAACCCCTCCCGCAGGTCTTCCACGGGATAGTCAGGCAACGCCGCCCCCGTAATCAGGCTGCACTCCACGGCCGGTTCCTTGCCCACGGTGATGCGACGCGTGCCGCGTTTTTCTTTGCCCACCTCCACAGCGAGCTGCTCTCCGCCATAGGCAATCACCCATTGGCCACGCCCGTCTCTCCGCTCCTCTCGGCTCACCACGTCCCAAACCTTGCCGTCGTATATCACGCCGTCACCGGAAAAGCCGACAAACCAATCTCCCGTACACACATCGCGCCAATAGGTGTCCTCTATCCCTTCGGACCGATAATCCTCCGGACGGATATTGTAAACCGTCCATCCTCCCGGTTCTACCAGATTCATCTTTACCGTCCCAAGCGGTACGGCATCGAATGTCAACGTAAAGTCCACTTCGCCATTCTCTGGCATCGTGTACTGTTCCCCAAGGGGGATGCCCGAGGCATCCCTCACGGGAAAGTTCCGGCCATCCGCTTGCAATTCCGCCGTGCGCAGGATTTGAATCCAATAACCTGAAGGGTAATGCACATGGCACGACACTTCCGTGCGGTCCGCATGAAGCACCACCTTGGTTACTTTCACGAAAGAATGGGTATAGCCCACCACGGGATGGTGCCAAACCACGGAATCGTTTGCCCAAGCACCGACCACGGTAAACGTAACCCACAACAATGCAATAAGTTTCTGTTTCATGTGTTTCATCATGGAATTATCTAAATTAACCGGCATAAAATTACACATATCCCGAAGTCCGGCAAAGCCATGCGTCGGGAAAAGCCGGCACGTTTTGTTTTTTTAGGATTTCCATTCCGTAATCCGGGTAACAGAAAAACCACGTACCACCAAGCTGCCGCTCTCCCTAAAACCAACGCCTACAGACGGAATACGGGCATCAGAAATGTAAACGGCACGATGATTCCGGCACGCCATTATCTGAAGCGACGCACCAACAATCAGTCTTGCCAAAGGCATCCTCATGAAGCCCGATAGGCCTCGGGAGACATCCCGGCCACGCGGGTAAAGTATTTGGAAAAAATAGACGGATCGTTAAAATGCAGTCCGTAAGCAATATCCTTTATTGTCATGGTTGAGTTGCGCAACAAAACCTGAGCCTCAAGAACCACGTACTCTTCAATCCAACGTGAAGCCGTACGACCACCGACCTGCCGCAAGACTGTGGTCAAATAACGCGGCGTGACCGACAATCTGCCGGCATAATAAGCCACACGGCGGTGACACTTATATTCCTTGTAGACCAGTTCAAGAAACCTCCACATCAACTGCTCGTTACGCGAGACCGGATTTTCGGTCTCTTTATATTCCCTACATGCCTCTTCTATCAAATATAAAACACTGACCACCAAATGGCGCACACCTTCTTCTTTTCCGTTTCCTTCGGGCAGTGACATGTAAATCTGGAGCAAACGACGCACACAAGAAAAAGCTTCCTGTATCTTATCTCCCATGGGTACGATAGCACTCCGTACGGATAGCCGCCCAAAAAAATAATCGCGAAGCACTGCTTTCTTCCAGTATTCTTCCGAAAACAAGATACCCGTACAACGGAAATCTTCGCTTCTCGACACAATCCGTACGGCATAATTCGCTGCCAAGCAAAGAATCTTCCCGGCATCGAAGAGGCGGTGACGCAAATTGATTTCAATTTCCATATGCCCTTCTACACAAAAGAAAAAGCCCCAAAACTTCGTCTTCACCGGATAGGGACGCAAAACGAACAAATCTTCCTCGCGCCAAATGATAAAAGGAGCCTTCTCCTTTCCGAAACCCTCCAAAACCTTCTCATAAGTATAATCACCTCTATTCATACAAAAAGCCATGTATAAAACCTTTTATAGGCCTATTCCTTTTAGGAATCGTACAAAAATACAAATAAAAGGCCGAAATAGACATTGCCATCCGCCACAAGTTTATCTTTCTTTGTACTTTATTTAAAGAACCAGACAATGAGAAAACATTTTTTCAATTTTACATGGAGCCTCATGTGCATGCCTGTCTCTCTTTTTGCCCAGACAGCAGCCACTCCCTACACAGCCAAAGCTAACCAAACGGTACAGGAAACCTTGAATTTTGCCAACCGGCAGGATTTCGAAGATGCACGACGCGGGTTCATTGCCACCAGCGACACACCCAATATCTTCATGGCAAACGGTAAGACATCATATCCCCTCAAGGATTGGGAGTTCCTCCAGAACGACAGTCCCGCCACAGCCAACCCAAGTTTATGGCGGCAATCACAACTCAATAGTATCCACGGCCTGTTTGAAGTCATACCCGGCAAGGTTTACCAAATCAGAGGTTTCGATCTGGCTAACATGTCATTCGTACGCACCGACAGCGGTTGGATTGTCATCGATGTTTTAACAGTAGAAGAGTCTGCCAAGGCAGGATATGACCTTATCAAGAAACATGTGGGCAACTTTCCTATACGCGCCGTTATCCTCACCCATCCCCACAGCGACCATTATGGAGGATTACAGGCCATCCGCCAGGGCGCACCCAATAAAGATTTTGAGATCATCGCACCCAAAGGTTTCCTGAAAGCCGCACAAAACGAAAATATCATGGCAGGCCCAGCCATGGCAAGAAGAGCCACCTATATGTACGGCTTGCAATTGACACCCGATGCGCAAGGCTTTATCGGTACGGGACTGGGACAGACCTTGGCAAAAGGGAAGAAAACCCTTCCTCACCCTACAGATGAAATTTCGCAAACAGGAGAAACGCGTACCATCGACGGACTACAAATGGAGTTTGTTTCTGCACCTGAATCAGAAGCCCCTGTAGAAATCATGATTTACTTTCCTCAACTGAAAGCCTTCTGCACGGCAGAAGACATGACCCACACCATGCACAACTTGTTAACCCTACGAGGGGCCAAAGTACGGAACGGCCTTTTGTGGAGTAAATACATCGACCAAGTGATTACCCGCTATGGGGCACACACCGACGTTGTATTCTCCAGCCATCATTGGCCCATGTGGGGCAATAAGCGCATCTTGCCTTATCTCGAAGCCCAAAGGGACTTATACCGTTACCTGCACGACCAGACCCTGCATCTGGCCAACCAAGGATACACGCCCGAAGAAATAGCCGAGGCCGTGAAGCTCCCAACCTCTTTGGACAGCCTGTTCCATTGCCGGGGCTACTACGGCACGGTGAGCCACAACGTAAAATCGCAATACCAAATGTATTTCGGATGGTTCGACGGCAACCCGGCTCACTTGAACCCACTACCTCCCACCGAACTGGGAAAGAAGTATGTAGAAGCATTGGGAGGAGCTGCACATGTGATGGAAATAGCGGAAAAAGGATATCGGGCAGGAGAATACCGATGGGTAGCCACTCTCTTAGACCACCTTGTTTTTGCTGAACCGGAAAACCGGGCAGCCAGGAAGCTTCTGGCCGACACTTATATGCAGTTGGGCTATCAGGCTGAAAGTGGACCGTGGCGCAACTTCTACCTGACCGGAGCCAAAGACTTGACCCGCAATGAAAAGCCTTACACCCCGGTACTGACCAACTATCAGACCATCTCGCAAATGGATACTGAGACGCTGTTCGACTTTTGTGCCATACAAATCAACAAGAATAAAGCTGAAGGGAAAGAAGTTGTCTTGAACTTACATTTCAGCGATACAGGAGAAGATGCCTCACTCATCCTGAAAAACAGCGTACTAAACCATAGGCTAAACCGTCACGAGAAAGATGCCCCACTTGACCTGACCCTCTCAAAAAAGGATTTCGTCAGCCTGTTCTTCGGCGCAACTAAACTGAAAGAGTTATGCCAAGATCAGAAAGCTTCGGCAAACGGGTGCAAAGAAACTATCGACATATTGACATCGTGCGTAGAAACTGCCCATCCGAACTTCAATATCGTAATACCATAAGCCAGATATTCCAACCTATAGACAGAAGAAGGCCACTATCCGTAATCCAGGTAAAAAAACCTGTAATCCGGATAGCAGGCTTCCCGGTAAAACCGCGTATCTTTGCACCATCATTTCAAAACGACAAATTTATCTGTTTATGGTATTAGAAAACATCAACTCGCCGGAAGACGTGAAAAAATTGTCTCTAGAAGAACTCAACCTGCTGGGCGGAGAAATGCGCGAAGCATTGTTGCACCGCCTGAGCAACCACGGCGGCCATTTCGGTCCGAACTTCGGCATGGTGGAAGCCACCATCGCCCTGCATTACGTGTTCAACTCGCCGGAAGACAAGATGGTCTTCGACGTGTCCCACCAAAGCTATCCCCACAAGATGCTGACCGGACGGAAAGAGGCTTATCTCGATCCGGAAAAATACGACGACGTGTCGGGCTACTCCGAGCCGTCGGAAAGCGCACACGACCATTTCGTCATCGGCCATACCTCCACCTCGGTCAGCCTGGCCGGAGGACTGGCCAAAGGCCGTGACCTGAAAGGCGAAAAAGGCAATGTCATTGCTGTCATCGGAGACGGTTCGCTGAGCGGCGGAGAAGCTTTCGAGGGATTGGACTACGCAGGAGAATTGGACACGAACTTCATCATCGTGGTCAACGACAACCAGATGTCCATCGCCGAAAACCACGGAGGCCTGTACCGCAACCTGCAGGAGCTGCGTGAAAGCCAAGGCACATGCCCTTGCAACTTCTTCAAGGCCATGGGACTGGATTACCTGTACGTAGACCAAGGCAACGACATCGGAAGCCTCATCTCGGCATTCCAAAAGGTGAAAGACATCGACCACCCCGTCGTGGTACACATCAACACCCTGAAAGGCAAGGGATACCGCCCGGCCGAAGAACACAAGGAGCCATGGCACTACTGCGCTCCGTTCGACATCGCGACCGGCGAACCCAAACACAAGTCCGACGACGGAGAAGACTACGGCACGCTGACTGCCGACTACCTGTTGGCGAAGATGAAAGAAGACCGCCGCGTGGTAGGCATCACGGCAGGAACACCCACCATCATGGGATTCACCGAAGACAGACGGTTGGCAGCCGGACGGCAGTTCGTGGACGTGGGTATCGCCGAGGAACACGCCGTCGCTTTGGCTTCCGGCATCGCCAAGGCAGGAGGAAAACCGGTATTCGGCGTATGCAGCTCGTTCATCCAACGGGCTTACGACCAACTTTCGCAAGACCTCTGCATCAACAACAACCCGGCCACGCTGCTCGTCTTTTGGGGTTCGCTCTCGACCATGAACGACGTGACGCACCTCTGTTTCTTCGACATCCCTCTCATCAGTAACATTCCCAACATGGTCTATCTTGCCCCGACCTGCAAGGAAGAATACTTCGCCATGCTGGAATGGAGCCTGCGGCAAGACAGCCACCCCGTAGCCATCCGCGTACCGGCACTCGGACTGACGCATGCCGACCGGGAAATAGCCACGGATTACAGCGAATTGAACCGCTATGAAATGGTAAAGAAGGGAACAAAAGTAGCCCTGCTCGCTTTGGGTTCCTTCTTCCCGTTAGGCGAATCCGTCGCACATATCCTGAAGGAAAAAGCCGGTATAGAAGCCACTCTCGTCAACCCGCGTTATATCACCGGAACGGACGACACCTTATTAGACACACTGAAAACCGACCACGCCCTCGTGGCCACGTTAGAAGACGGCATACTGGACGGCGGATTCGGTGAGAAAATCGCCCGCTACTACGGCACAAGCCCCATGAAAGTACTCAACTTCGGTGCCCGCAAAGAGTTCGTAGACCGCTTCGACGTGGCGGCATTCCTCCGCGACAACCACCTGACGGCGGAACAGATTGCCGAAGACATTCTCGCGCAGCTATAAACTCCATACGGTAAAACGGAACATACGATACATCAACTGCGCGTATGCCCCGTTTACCATACCGAAAACCTGCTACTCCGCCCCGTGAACCTCCTCACGGGGCGGATGACATTTTGTCATTTCCATCCGAAATGCGGCGCGTATTCCGGGGAAAATCCGCCGTGGAAGATTTCAAGCGATTCTCGCGCCGTCAGGGAAATCCGGAAAGAAAGTCGTTTCCCGTTTCGGTTGCCATTTCGTTTCCCACCTCCCCGCACCATGCGGAAGAAACTCCCGGGCGCGTCATCCTTGCAAACATTTTCCTTTCTTTCTGCCATTCCATTCAGGTACGTCTTTTCTCTACAAATAGAGATTTACAAGGTGCTTAAAGCCTTTCCATCCGCCGCCGGACGGGCATTTCTGGCCCAAAATATCGACAACTCCCCACCGCCTTGCGCCAAACGATAAATCTCTTTCAGCCAAACGATTTTCAGTTCGGCTGAGATTAAAAACCGGAAATGCGCAATAGAAGCAGAAGAATGAAGTTTATGTGAAAAACAGACCGTTCCATGAGCCGACAAAACTTCCGGAAGCCATAAAACGACAAGGATAAAATTGACAAAAAGCAAGCAAAAACCCCGTTGATTCGCCCCATGATTAAGGCATAATCCGTATCTTTGCGGTACAAAATGACAACCCCATAAATATGACGTTCACTCCATATATCCTTTTAGCATGCTTTTTAGCCGGAAGTGCCGTCTGTGCCCAAACTCCGGGACGGACGGCGCAAGCCATGGAACGGTCGGGTTTCGTGGATGTCCGCAGTATGGACAGCACGATACGCGTGAGCCTGATGTACGCACGGGCGGACAACTTCACGGGACGGGTGCTTTACACCGACCTGCATGAAGCTTACCTGCACCCGAAAGCCGCACGAGCCCTGGCCAAAGCCCAAAAAATCCTGAAAGCCTCCCACCCTGAACTGAGCCTGAAGGTGTACGATGCAGCCCGCCCGATGCACATCCAGCAAAAAATGTGGAACGTAGTGGCCGGAACACCGAAGAATATCTACGTGAGCAATCCCAAAAACGGCGGGGGATTGCATAATTACGGTATGGCCGTGGATCTCACGCTCTGCGACGCGAAAGGCGACACGCTGCCCATGGGCACGAAAATAGATTACTTAGGCAAATTGGCCCATATCGACAACGAGGCGGAAATGGTAAAGCTGGGCAAACTCACGCCGGAAGCCCGGCGCAACCGCGAACTGCTGCGCCGGGTCATGCGCCAAGCCGGGTTCAAAGCCCTGCGCACGGAATGGTGGCATTTCAATTTCATCACGCGCGCTGAAGCCAAAGCGCATTATAAACCCATCCCATAAAACACATGCTGGACGAAAAGACACAAGACTTCATCCGGACACACCGGGAGGAGGACGTACGCCGACTGGCCCTGAAACCGGCCCCGGAGAACGTGGACCTGCGCATGGCCTTGCAACAAATCGAGGGTTGGCAGACGGCAAGGCGCAAACTCCCCTCATGGACGGAACGAGACGGGATACTGTATCCGCCCCGTCTCCCGATGGAACAATGTTCTTCGGAACAGACGGCAAGGTACAAACAAGCCCTCGTAAAACGCTTGTTAGACAAGGACGGTACGGAAGCTCCCCATACCCTGATGGACCTGACCGGAGGTTTCGGCATCGATTTCAGTTTTCTGGCTCCACTGTTCGACCGGGCTGTCTACATGGAACGCCAACCGGAATTGTGCCGTATCGCAGCACATAACTTCAAAACGTTGGGACTGGCACAAGCGGAAACCCGGGAAACCGACTCTTCCCTTTCGCCGGACGAATGGCCCGACGCCGCCTGTTGCTTCATCGACCCCGCACGACGCGACACCGCCGGGCGCAAGACGGTGGCCATAGAAGACTGCGAGCCGGATTTATCCATCCTCCAAGAAGCCATCCGCCGCAAGGCGGCTTTCAGCCTCATCAAGCTCTCCCCCATGCTGGACATCCGGACGGCCCTGCGCACCTTGGCACACGTGGCCGAAGTCCACGCTGTCAGCGTACAAGGGGAATGCAAGGAACTGCTGTTGGTCATGACACGGCAAAAACCGGAAAAGACGGCGTGCCATTGCGTCAACCTCGGCACGGAAGACCCCACCTTCACGTTCACCTTGACTGAAGAGGAGGAGGCCGCATGCACTTATTCGGACACGCCGAGCCGATTTCTCTACGAGCCGAATGCTTCCGTGATGAAGTGCGGCGGATTCCGCAGCCTGGCCACACGTTACGGCCTGCGGAAACTGCATCCCAATTCCCATTTGTATACCTCAGACCATTCCTGCAGGGATTTTCCCGGGCGGACGTTTGCCATAGAGGATTGTTGCGGGTTCGGCAAAAAGGAACTGAAAAGACTTTTAAACGGCCTCGGACAAGCCAATCTGACCGTCCGTAACTTTCCGGACACCGTAGCCGGGCTCCGCAAACGCCTCAAACTGAGAGAAGGAGGCAACGCTTACCTCTTCGCCACGACGTTGGCCGACGGACGGCATGTGCTGCTCCGGTGCCGGAAAGCGGCCCCCCAATAAAAAAGGCCGGCTTCACAGCCGCCCCCTTCCTCATGAAAAAAATTGCTCTGTTACTTTACCCTGTAACGGGTCTCTTCCAATCTGTATTTCTTCGTCTTCACTTGCTCCTTCTTCACGCCCTCACCCGTGACTTTTACGATAGCTACACGGTTCTTGTCGTTCTCGGCAAACGGTTGCACGGTGTCGCCCTTATATTCGGAAGTAATGACAGATCGGCTCACACCGGCCTTCACTAATGCCGCAACGACTTTCTCCGCCCGTTCCTTGGAATATTGCATATTCAACTCCGGTGTTCCCGTGGCTTTATCTGCATAAGCGGTTACCTGCACGCTGCAATTCTTATGCGCCTTGACGAAATCGGCTATCTTCTGAATCTTTGAAGCCGGATCCGGTTCGCTCAAACGGATTTTATAGTAAATATTGTCCTCATAAGTGACTTTTTCGGGCACGTCCCTATACGTGATGTCGTCATACCAAACGGTATCCGTACGCGTAGCCCATTCCTCTGCCACCGGAACCGGCTCTTCCGCCATCTTTTCGGTCTTCTTCTGCCCGAACTTGAAAATCAGACCTAAAGAAGCTGTGGCAGCCCAGTCATTTCGGTCGGTCGTTTTAGAATTGATACGGTCGGCTCTGTTATTAGCGGCCAATTCCAGATTCAGTCCGAAATGTTTGGCGATATTGAAATCGAGCTGCATTCCCAACCGCACATTATGCGAAAGCCTACGGTCCTGCCATGCCATCGGATAGTTTTCGGCTGCTTTGGCAGCCAACGCGTGGAAATCGTCATTGTCCCATGCGCCTGCCAATCCTACACCTCCAAGAAGAATAAGATTAAAGACACGATCTTTATCGCTACGGAACATGTTGGTCACGTTCAACAGCAAGTCCGCACTACCCGTCACCGTATTGAAATCGTAAGTTTCATTCAAAGACTTGATGCCGCCTTTGTTCTCATAACCGCTCACATGCAAACGTGCCCCGATGACCGGATTGAAATAAGCACCGAACGAAACGCCGTAACTCGGTGTGATCAACTTGCTGAAATCATAATGAGTAAAAGACACTTGCGCGCCCCCGTTCAACCCGAAGAACATGTGCGGATACGGACGATAATCTTTCTCACTGTTTCCTTCTCCGGCATAAGCCACTCCCGTGCCTATGGCCATAGCCATAACCGCGAGCATACATCTTATCTTTCTCATCAGTCTATATTTTTATGATTCAACTTAGATTAAGTTCACAAATATAAGATAAATACGAGAAGCTAACAATCTTTTTTAACTTTTTCTTAAAAAAAAGGGAGGATAAGCGAAAAGCGGAGCATTTTGCTCAACTGTTAATAAAAAAAAGGCTATATTTGCACGTTTGCGCATCGCCGCAATTTATTGACCATTTTACATATATGACATGTCTGCTGTAACCATTAAAAAAATATCGACTCGCCGTGAGTTGAAAGCGTTCATACGCTTCAACTACGAACTGTACAAGGACTGTCCGTACGCCGTGCCCGACTTTTTGGAAGACACGCTCGACACGTTCAACCCGCAGAAAAACGCAGCCTTCGATTTCTGCGACGTGGATTATTTCCTGGCTCTGCGCGAAGGAAAAATCGTGGGGCGCGTGGCTGCCATCATCAACCATAAGGCCAATCAGACATGGGGTACGAACAACGCCCGCTTCGGTTGGATCGACTTCACGGACGACCCGGAAGTGAGCCGCGCCCTGATGGACACGGTGGAAGCTTGGGGACGTGCCCACGGATGCGACAAGCTGGTAGGGCCTTTAGGGTTTACGGACATGGATCCGGAAGGCATGCTCACCGGCGGCTATGACCAGTTGAGCACGATGTCCACCACGTATAACTACCCTTATTACCCGACACACATGGAACGTTTGGGTTATACGAAAGAAGTGGATTGGGTGGAGCGCAAGATACGCGTACCCGACCGCGATCATCAGGCACACATGGACAAATATTTCCGCGTGGCGGAAATGAGCGCCAAACGCTACAACCTTCACGTACGCAAATTCAAAAGCGCCCGCGAAATACGCCGAGGAGGATGGGGACCCAAGATTTTCAACGTAGTCAACAAAGCATACGCCCCGTTGTACGGTTATTCCGAGATGAACGAGCGGCAGATCGCCCAATACGTCAACACTTACCTTCCGCTCGTAGACATGCGGCTGGTTACGGTCGTAGAAGATGCCGAAGGACGCATCATAGCCATGGGGGTGGGTATGCCTTCCCTCTCGCACGCTTTGCAGAAAGCCAAGAGCCGCCTGTTCCCCTTCGGTTGGTACCATTTGGTCAAGGCGTTGTTCTTCAAGCATTCGGACATCATAGATTTGTTGCTCGTGGCCGTCCTCCCGGAATATCAGAACAAAGGGGTCAATGCCATGCTCTTCGCCGACCTCATCCCCATTTGCCAGCAGATGGGCTTTAAGTTCGGCGAAACGCATCCGCAACTGGAGACCAACGAAAAAAGCCAGGGGCAATGGGCTTACTTAGACGCAGAGGTACATAAACACAGACGTTGCTATCAGAAGTCACTTAAATAGAAACACACTATGGCAGAAGAAGAGAAACCAAACGAAGCACCGATACTTACCGAATATACCGAAGACCACATCCGCCACTTGTCGGACATGGAACATATCCGTACCCGTCCGGGCATGTACATCGGAAAGCTGGGCGACGGTTCTCATGCCGAAGACGGTATCTACGTGCTTTTGAAGGAAGTGATAGACAACAGCATCGATGAGTTCAAAATGAACGCCGGCCGACGGATAGAAATCACCGTAGAGGACAACTTGCGGGTCAGCGTACGCGACTATGGCCGCGGTATTCCTTTGGGCAAACTCATCGAAGCGGTGAGCATGCTCAACACGGGCGGCAAATACGACTCCAAGGCATTCAAGAAGAGCGTGGGACTGAACGGAGTGGGTGTAAAAGCGGTCAACGCGCTCAGTTCGCACTTCGAAGTGCGAAGCCATCGCGACGGCGAAATGCGCCGGGCCACTTTCGAACGCGGAATCCTGACCGGCGAATCGACGGAACCGACAGCCGACGAAAACGGAACTTTCATCTATTTCGAACCGGACAGTGCTTTGTTCAAGAACTATACGTTCCGTACCGAATTCATCGAAACGATGCTGCGCAACTATACGTACCTGAACACGGGACTGACCATCATGTTCAACGGACGCCGCATCCATTCCCGCAACGGTCTGGTAGACCTGTTGAACGACAATATGACCAACGACGGTCTCTATCCTATCATCCACCTGAAAGGGGAAGACATAGAAATAGCCTTTACCCACACGGGACAATACGGTGAGGAATATTATTCGTTCGTCAACGGACAGCATACGACCCAAGGCGGCACGCACCAAAGTGCCTTCAAGAAACACATTGCCGAGACCATCAAAGATTTCTCGGGCAAGAACTTCGATTACGGCGACATCCGTAACGGACTGGTGGCGGCCATCGCCATCAACATCGAAGAACCGCTCTTCGAAAGCCAAACGAAAATCAAACTGGGGTCGCTGACCACCATACCCGACGGCGGAATCAGCATAGACAAGTTCGTGGGCGACTTCGTCAAAGAACAGGTGGACAACTATCTGCACAAGAATACGGACATCGCCGACATCATCATACAGAAAATCACCGAAAACGAAAAGGAACGCAAAGCCATCGCCGGCGTGACGAAACTGGCACGCGAACGGGCCAAAAAGGCCAATCTGCACAACCGCAAGCTACGCGACTGCCGCATCCACCTAAACGATGCCAAAGGCGACTTGAAGGAGGATAGCAGCATCTTCATCACCGAAGGTGACTCGGCCAGCGGCAGTATCACCAAGAGCCGTGACGTGACGACCCAAGCGGTATTCAGTCTGCGCGGCAAGCCGTTGAACTGTTTCGGCCTCACGAAGAAAGTGGTGTACGAAAACGAGGAGTTCAACCTCCTGCAAGCCGCCCTGAACATCGAAGACGGACTGGACGGACTACGCTATAACAAAGTCATCGTGGCTACCGATGCCGACGTGGACGGCATGCACATCCGCCTGCTGATGATTACTTTCTTTCTCCAGTTCTTCCCCGAACTCATTAAGAAAGGACACGTATATATTCTCCAGACTCCCCTCTTCCGCGTACGCAACCGCAAAAACAAAATCGGCAAGCAAAAACTGAAGGAACTGGAAGAAGAGGCCAAGGCTGCCAAATCGGACTTCATCACCCGCTATTGCTATTCCGACGAGGAGCGTGTGGCGGCCATCGAAGCCTTAGGTCCCGACCCGGAAATCACTCGTTTCAAAGGGCTTGGGGAAATCTCTCCCGACGAATTCAAACACTTCATCGGTCCGGACATCCGTCTAGAACAAGTGTCGTTGCATAAGAGTGACCAAGTGAAAGAGCTATTGGAATATTACATGGGCAAGAATACCATGGAACGACAAAACTTCATTATCAACAATCTGGTCATCGAGGAAGACCGTGCGGAAGAAGACGAAACCGCAGAAACCGCTATATAAAGATTCATCAATGGAAAAAATAGCCATATTCCCCGGTAGTTTCGATCCCTTTACCAAAGGACACGAATCTCTGCTACGACGGGGACTTACGCTCTTCGACCGCATCATTATCGGCGTGGGCATCAATGAATACAAGCGTATGGAACAAAGTACGGAAAAGCGCATTGCCGCCCTGCGCAAGCTTTTTGCCGGGGACGAACGCATCCAGGTGGAGGGTTACTCGGACCTGACCGTAGATTTCGCAGCCCGCCATCACGCCCGCTTCATCCTGCGCGGCATACGCTCCATCAAGGATTATGAATATGAAATGAACATAGCCGACCTGAACCGTCGGTTGACAGGCGTGGAGACTATTATCCTGTTCACAGAACCGGAATGGGCGTTCATCAGTTCCACGATGGTGAAAGAACTTATGCACTTCGGGAAGGACATCTCGCCTTATATCCCGGAAGGGCTGGAATACGAATAAACAACAACTCAGCACAAACATCATGAAAAAAACTCTTTGGGCAGCCTTGCTCTTCTGCCTTCCGTGGACGGCTCCGGCACAACGGAAAGGGAACATGTCGGAAATGGAACAGTCCATGCGTAAACTCTCCATGGCCCAGTTGGCCATCAGCAGCCTGTACGTGGACAGTGTGGACGAAGTGAAACTGACGGAGGACGCTATCAACGGGATGCTCTCCAAACTGGACCCGCACTCCTCTTATACCAACGCCGAGGAGACCAAGAAAATGAACGAACCGTTGCAAGGTAATTTCGACGGTATCGGCGTACAATTCAACATGCTGGAAGACACGCTTGTCGTCATTCAGCCCGTGGCCAAAGGACCGTCGGAAAAGGTGGGCATCCTGGCAGGCGACCGCATCGTCAGCGTGAACGACACGGCCATTGCCGGTGTGAAGATGAGCCGTGAGGAAATCATGCGCAGGTTGCGCGGCCCGAGAGACACAAAAGTAAAATTGGGTGTGGTGCGGAACGGTATCAAAGACCAATTGGAATTCATCGTCACGCGAGACAAGATTCCTGTATCTACCGTAGATGCGGCCTTCATGGTAACCCCCACCGTGGGACTTGTCCGTCTGTCCAGTTTCGGTAGCACGAGCCATGATGAAGTGAAGAAAGCCATCAAGGACTTGCAAGACCAAGGCATGAAGGACTTGATACTGGATTTGCAGCAGAACGGCGGCGGATATATGGATGCCGCGACGGGTATAGCCAGTGAGTTCCTGCCCAAAAACGATTTGATTGTCTACACCAAAGGATTACGCACTCCCTATAAAGAATTCCGCGCCCAAGGCCCGGGATTGTTCCGCGAAGGAAGAATCATCGTATTGGTGGATGAATATTCAGCCTCGGCCTCCGAAATCGTTACGGGAGCCATCCAAGACCAAGACCGCGGTTTGGTGGTAGGTCGCCGCACGTTTGGCAAAGGTCTGGTACAAAAACCTTTCGTCTTGCCCGACGGCTCTATGATCCGGCTGACCGTAGCACGTTATTATACCCCGAGCGGACGCTGCATCCAAAAGCCCTACACCATGGGGAATAAGATGAAGTATAACATGGACGTCATCGAACGTTACAACCATGGCGAACTGACCAACGCAGACAGCATCCACTTCCCCGACTCCTTAAAATATAAGACTTTGCGCAAAGGCCGTACCGTCTATGGAGGAGGAGGCATCATGCCGGACTATTTCATACCGTTGGATACGACACGATACACCAAATTCCATCGCGAACTGACGGCCAAAGGTGCCATCGTCAACGCCGACCTCAAGTTTATTGATAAATACCGTAAGAAGATCCGGCGCGAATACGCTTCATTCGACAAATTCAAAACCCGTTTTGAAACACCCCAGGAACTCATTGACCTGGTGCTCGCAGAAGGCGAAAAAGCAGGCGTGAAGCCCAAAGACGAGGAAGAACTGCAAAAGACATTACCGGAACTGAAACTTCAGATGAAAGCCTTGATTGCACGGGACATCTGGGATATGTCGGAATACTTCGCCGTCATGTACGAAGAGAATCCATTCGTGAAAAAGGCTATCGAACTGCTTGAACGATAATACCCGACACAAGAGTTTTGTAAAAAAGGTCTTTCATCTTTCAGGTTGTATGACAAGCCCTTCATAATATTAACATTACAGGCTGAAGGATGCTTCAGGTATCCTTCAGCCATGCTTCATTTCGTTCGGCGCAGAACGAAAAATCATTCGACTGAGATTGGAAAATCGTTCGGCTGAGAACTTTTTAACGCTTCCCGCCATGAAAGGAAGCTGAAAAATGCCGGCAACATCGTTCATCCCATAATCCATTATATGACAGGACGTTGACATGCGACCTGAAAGATGAAAGACTTTTTTACAAAACTCTTGGAGGGGGGAGAATGCCGACACACAGGAGGAGCAAATGCAATAAAAGCCCCCACAAAAGGCTTGCAAACGCAGCTTCTTGCGGAGGCTAATCTTTGTCCCGTCACAAGGGACACCTTATCAAAACTTCACCGAAACTTTCTTTCCATTATAAGATACGGACTTTTGC